>ERZ857922.2392-NODE-2392-length-19199-cov-3.197973_pt1 | contig 19199 bp, 20 predicted proteins | sample MGYA00519579_ERZ857922 | MGnify/ENA primary metagenome ERZ857922 (study PRJEB31778, sample SAMEA3449375) | human gut metagenome | biome: human gut; feature: human-associated habitat; material: faeces | place: United Kingdom | collected 2010/2012 ... | reverse complement strand
ATAGCGACTTCTTTATCTACCGTTTCATCTACCGTGATCGTATCGTAGCGGATTTTGAGTTGGTAGTAGTCAATCTTCGGTAGCTTCAAATATGCCATACGGTTGTATCTCTTAATGACAGTTTTGCTATTATCCGCAGAGGAAAACTCCTTCAAAGAGATATGCTGTTGTTGCATAAGCTGAGAATTGAGTTTTTCTGCGTTGTCATCATTTAAGTAAATTAGAGCTGTTTCGGGCATACCTTTTTCTACCTGACGCAAACAACGGCAGGAGGTCTGTAACACCATATTCTTGGGACAGTCGCCCTCTTGCGAAAGGATAATACCCGTAAGGCTGCGACAATCCCAACCCTCTTTGCCAATCTGCACAAGTAATACCACACGGATTTTAGAAATAGAATTGTCGAGAGTATCAAATTCAAGCTGACTATCAGTGGGCTGGGGATATTGCTTGTTACCCTTGTGGAATTTCAAAATGGCATCACTGGTCAACCCATATTCCTTGAGAATACGGGACACTAAAGGATATACTAATTCTTCGCACTTTTCAATCGTACCACAATAGATACCAAGTTTTGCGGTTAAGCCGCCATCGTACACAGTATCTTTATAGTTATTAAGAAATTCACGGACGCCGGCTTCAATAATAGTTGCACTATCAGCCACATCAGATATTTTAACTGTTGGCTTTTTTAGAAAATTTCCAACACCCTTAATGAGCGGATAGTAATACACCACATTGGAGATTTCGGAAGAACCTACAGAGAGTTTGTCCGTTACGGCAATCTTTTCTGCCTTTTCCAAATAAGGTGTGCCGGAAAAACCGATGACGGAATTGACCGTTCGGTTAACCATCCACTTATTTACTACTGCACGAAGTTTGATTTCATCGCTTACAGCGTGATGCACTTCGTCAATAAATATGGAAAGCGAAGGCAGCTTGCCAATGAGATTACGCAACTCGTTGGCTTGTCTGTCTTTTTCGTCGCCGCTTTCTTCTAAGAAAGAAATTTGCCCAGATTTTTCCTCAATTCTATCAAGAATTACCTTTTCAGCGTTTGTAACGGCTACTAAACCAAAAAGTTCAGAAAGCGGCTGATGATTTGCGATCTTCTGCACATTAGGATTCTTTGTTTTGTTAGATTTGTTTGCAGTTTTGCCTTGATCTAATACCTCAAAGATGATTTTACGCTTCACATCACTTGATGCAGGTTCGGGAATTACCCAAGCGGGATTAAATTTCTGAATCGTTCTCAAACTAGGGACAACGGAAGATTTTAATCCCGAAGGAGCAAAAATGATAAAGTTATGCGCAAAGGCGGGATTATGCGGTTCCATTCCTGCAAAGTACAAGTCAAGATAGATGAATGCCGCCATCAAATAGGTTTTTCCGGCGCCCATAGGTAAGCTGAAAAGGTAATCTGTATAGGAAACTCCGTAGAAGGCATCTGCAAAGAACTTGTCGTAGTCAATGCTTTCAGGTTCTTTTTTGATTTGCTTTCCCAATTTTTCGGATACCTGTTCGCCAGCATCATTCTTAAGGCACGCATATTCATATAATGCCGCAGCAGCAGGGTTTGCCTCTAAATATTCACGAACGGAGTTCGCCACCTCAATGTCATTAAGGTTTAGGTTGTTAAAAGCTCCGTGAGAGAACAGAAAAGCAAGCGGTCTGTTTTCACAGCCGATTTTTAAGAATAAATATGTTTTGATTGCCTCGATCTGCGCATCACGCATATGATCGGCTGTTACCATATAATTCACAAGAGAGTTGACAGTGCAATACTTTGATGCAAACCATCTGTCCCTTGCGGTTAAAATCATTTTGTAGAACATTCTGCTCCTCCGGTAGATAATTAGTTGTTTTCCCTCAACTACCGACAAATTTTGCACTCACAGTGCCAACGGGGTATGGCTTGAGGAAAAGATGCTTGTGGGATAATAACGCTTTACGCTTTTAATATATCCTCGTAGGTAACGAGCGTTACGTTGCCCATCTCGTTTGCTCTGTCGATACAGCCTTTGGTAAAGCCGGTTTTGGCAAAGAGATAAAAATGCGTTTTTTTGTAGCTGAACAAGGTGCTACGCTCTACGAGCGTTTCAAGAACGCCAAGATCAACCTTTTCGTTTGTCCATTTGCACTCGCCGAATAAAGCTGAATCTTTATCCGTTCCCATAATGTCGATTTCTTCTTGGGATTTCGTTTTGGGGTTTGCTCCCCACCAACGGCCGAGATCGGTAAAGTTCACCGCACACTTGCCTTCAAGAAGCAGCTTCCAAAGGTACTGTTTACAAATGTCCTCGAAAACACTACCCATATATGATGGGATTTCAGGAGCAATACGGCTGTATGCCAAGTCAACTGCTCCACGAGAAATGATGGATGTATTCTCCGGCACAAAGCGATACCAAAAACGAAACATATTATCCTCGATAGAGTAAATCGTCTTGCGAGTGGACTTTTCACCGTAAGGCGATTCTTTTTTTACAATACCGAGCGTAATCAGGTTTTTGATGTAGACCGAGCAGATACTTGTATCTTCACCAACCTTAGCCGAAATTTCAGCCATCCGGGATGCTCCTGTTGCAACGGCGGTGATGATAGCGTTGTAGATTGACGGCTCGCGTACTTCCTGCTTCAGCAGACTGGACGGTTCTTCATAGATCGCCGAGTTCGGATTCAAAAATGTGTTTTTGATGTTCTCCTCAATGCTTAGACGGTCATTCATTTGCAGAAGATATTGCGGCGTACCTCCGACGATGCCATACATCAGGGCTTTTTCTTCCGGGGAGAAGTGCGGAAAATACCGACAGGTTTCTGAAAAGTTGAAGGGCAGAATTTTGAATTGCGCACTGCGTCTGCCATAAAGCGGTGCTTTATAAGCCAAAACCTGATCTTCCATATAGGACATGGAAGAACCGCAGAGAATCAGCATCAGCTTGGAAGAATCTCTGTATCTGTCAATCAGCATTTGGAGTGTGGAAGCGAGGCTCTTAGAGGCACGGGCGACATAGGGGTATTCGTCGATAACCAGAATCAGGCGTTTTGTTTCAGCAAGCTTGAAGACATATTCCAGAGCAGCTTGAAAAGACAGAAAAGAAGTGTCCGCTTCAATTCCACTGCTGTATTCGATGATGCTTTTGCTCAGGTTTTCCAGATTTTGTTTAGAGCTGCTTTCAACGCCCATAAAATATATGGCGTCTTTATCACGAATAAACTGCGTAATCAGCGCAGTTTTTCCAACCCGGCGTCTGCCATAAATGACGGCAAATTCAAAGCGGCCGGATTCAAATAAACGGTTAAGCTCCTGCAATTCGCGTTCGCGGCCGATGAACATCGTAAACACCTCCCGTCTCTATATTATATTGCCGAATTACAAATTAGTCAATCACGATTTACTAAGATATGATTTGGCAATTCATCTTGAGGGGCGGATACACTTTCGACTCATCTTTGGTTTTTTATTTATTTGCTATCTTTGGGGCTTGATTTTTCATGGCTGGTTTCCTTTTAGCGATTTGTCATTACTTTTTTGAATGCTATAAGGTTGAGTATCGTTTAATCCTCTCTGACCGCCATTACAACAAACCGCCCATCCGCGCCGCCGTAGGTGCGGTCACAGGTGATGAGCGTCAGCAGGTGGTCGTCGCCGGTTACGGTCATATCGTTCTCATGCAGACTTGCGGACTTCACAAAATCCATGAAGCGCACAAAATCGTCTACGGTTTTAAAATCGGTTTTTTCCGGCGCGAAATCATCATAGCGCATATTGAACGCGGCGAACACCTTGTAGGTATAAGCACCGTTCAACGTGTCCAGATGAATTGTCCGATGTGCCTGATAGAACGCTGCTTTCTTGTAGGAAAGCAGCGGGCTGAACATTACGGTCGGTTTGGAGCGGATATTGTGACCATAGATGGCGATGTTGCGGGATGGTCGGCTGAAGCTGGTATCGCCGGTGGCAAACAGCGTTCCCAGAGAGCTGGTCGAGCCGGTGAAGCTGTGCTTGAGATAATAGGCGGTATCGTAGGTGAACACGACTGGGTAATTGACGGGCGTGTTCGGGATGCTCAGCCATGCGGCAAAATCGCTGTTCTGCGCTTTGCAGGCTTCAAGGTCAATGCTCGATGTGCGGGCAGGCGCGGAAGATGCGGGAATATCTTCGCTCAAAACATCGCCGTCAAGCGAGCTGATAAGGTTGTTCAAAACGGAAGAATCCGCTTCGGACGGCGTGACGACAGGCGGTTCGGATGCCTGCGGCAGCTGCACAGCGGAACTCAGCGCTTCATACTCCGCCGATTCCTGATTGAGCTGCTTCTGCCAGCCGAGAATCGGCAGCAGGAATGCAAGCAAGCCAACAAAAAAGAGCAGCGCAACAGCCGCTCCAATCCACTTTTTCATGGTGTATTCTCCTTATAGGTTCATTTCTCCGCGGATGCGCTCGATCAGCGCACGACCGTCGAGCGCGGTGAATTGGGAAAAGCGCTTGGAGCAGAAAAACCGCTCAAGCTCCACGAGGTCATACCAGACTTTGGGGTTGTGTTCGCCTTTGACGTAGACGCGGTGAAGCAGACGTTTATAGTCGTGGACAGCCTGCTCGACGACGGCGTTTGCCAGAAGCTCAAAGCCCTTTTCGGAAATAAAGGGCTTGAAGGTGATGATCGGCAGCTTTGCTGCATCCGTTTTAGGCATCGCCAGCCACCCTGCGGCAAATGATGCTTCCGCAGCGGGAAACCTCGCAGCAGGCATCATCCGACCAGAACGCCGCCTCAAGCTGGTCGTTGAGCCACTTGCCCCCGCTTTCAACAGGCTGCGTCAGTGGGTCGCCGTGATCCTCCAGCTGATAGGCAAGCACCTGCGGGTAAACATGGTGCGTGAGAAAAAGCGTTTCGGGCAGGCGGGTCACGACGGCATCCAACACATCCTGATTGTGCGCGGCAGGCGTGAGCGGAACGTCGGTGATGATGAAGGTGTTCTCACAGTCATAACCGTGTGCCGTAAGCTGATCGACCATTTCACCGAGCGGCTGATCCAGATACAGGCAGTCGTCAATCAGCGCATCGGCATCTTCGTATGCCTGTGACAGAAGCAGGCAGCCCGAAAGCAGACCCAGCGGCACCATTTCGGTGACTACGCCGAAATTGTCCCATGCACGACGGGCGGCGGTATCCCGCTTATCGCAGGCATACAGGCTCAGGGTGACGGGAATAATGCCGGTTTCATCCGGCGCGGCAGAGTAATCGGCTTCATCCAGCACAAAGGAGTCGGCGCGGAATCTGGGTTCGGCTTTGATGACGATAAAATCGAGATGGTTTTCCATGATAAATCCTCCGTTTTTATATGTGGTGAAAGAAAAAAGGGTATAAAAATGCGCCGCTCGCGATGGGCGGCACATGATAAAGAAGGCAATTCGGATCATTTGGCAAGTTCCTCAAAAGCAGGCTTGAACTTTTTCAGGATTCTGGCAGCGATAACGTCGATCTTTTCATCATCCGTCATATCACGACAAGGGCGACGGAAAACCGCATGTTCACATCATGCTGACGCTTCTCGCGATGGACGAAAACGGCAAGTGGCTGCCCAAATCGAAGAATGTCTACGCGCTCGACGAAAACGGAAAACGCATCCGCACGCCGAACGGAAGCTGGAAGCGCGTCAAGGTCAATACCGTCGATTGGAACGAGCGCAAGTACGGCGAAATCTGGCGGCAGGATTGGGCGGCTGCACAAAACGCGGCGCTCGAAGCGGCGGGACGGATGGAGCGCGTTGATATGCGTTCTCTTGAGAGGCAGGGCGTTGAAGACCGCCTGCCGCAAAAGCATCTCGGTCCGACAGCTTCCGCGCTGGAACGCAAGGGCGTTTCCAGCGAACGCGGCAACGAAAACCGAAAGATCATCAGCGTCAATAAGGTGCTGGCTTCGTTGCAGAAAACCGTTCGCGAGATCGGCGCTTGGCTGGATGAATTGCGCAAGGCGGTCAGCCGCCAGCAGATCATCGAAAGCCCGGATGATTACCCGCTGAGCGATGTGATTACCGCCTATCTGGATATGCGAAGGGACGGGCGCGAAACATGGAATCGCTATGCGCAGGAAAAAGGCGCTGTCCATGATTTGAAAGACGGCTTTAAGGCGGTTTCCTTCCTATCGAATCACGAGCTTTACACGGTTGGTTAGCTCGGACGATACATCACTGAAACGAAACAGGTATTTTCCAAAATCAAGGCGGAATCCACGGAAAAAGAACGCAGAATCCGTGATATTGACGCGCTGTTTGGCGCGATTCAAACCATTCGAGAATTGAAGCCGATTCAGCAGGAATACGAAAGCATTCACTGGAATGGCAAGCGAGAAAAGTTCAAGGCCGAACATGGCGACGAATTGAACCGTCTGCAAAAGGCGATCTGGCTGCGCGAAAAGCTCGTGAAGTCGCTGGGGCTTGCTTCTCCTCTCGACAAGGAACAACGTGCAGCATTAAAAGCAGAGCGCGCGCAGCTTGAAGCAGAGAGTGAAGCCCTTCTTCCCAAACTCGAAGAAGTCAAGGCTGAAATGGCGGAACTGAACCGCATCCGATATTGGACGCGCAAGGTCATCCCTGACGCGCTGCCGCGCGTGTCGGATGGGAGGGTTTCGGTTGAGGACGCGATGGAAACGGCGTGCAATCGGAAGGAGTTGGAACAGGTTGAAGATGAAGCGACGCAGGCTGCACTCCGAGAGTTAGAAGAACCTAAACCTCTGCAATCTGAACGAAAACAGACTGATAAAGAGATTTGACACAGGAAAATATCTCGGATAAAATTGAAGTGTGAAAAAAACGTGAAAAAATAGTGAAAAAAACCGTTCAAACGGTCGTTTCATACGTCTATATATTTGAAGGAAGGTGAATAAACGCATATTACATTTCAAATGAAATCTGTTGTAGAAAAAACGTCTCATAGAACATGATAATACCAGTTATGAAAGGAAAATGAAAATGAGAAAAATAATCGTTACTTTTTTTGTAACTCTGTCTTTAATTTGCGTTGCATCGAATTCTTTTGCTGAAAGATTATCGGATTTTTTCAAGGGCTTTGCTTATTTAGAAAACACCTATGGTAAATATAATTCTTGGCCTCAAAGTGCAAAGGTTGAACTTGTTCAGCTAATGGTTGATAATGAAATACTTGGTAGTAAAACACAACTTTCATGGGAAAGAGAATCCAATCAAGAAGTAAAAGAAAAGATGGTTAATCAAATACTGAATCAGTATTTTCATAATTCTATATATGTAGACACCTATAATGTAATTATTAATGAACTTGGACAATTTGAAGAGTGGTCACAAGAATATAAAGCTCTTTATACTTCTTTGCTTATACAGTATGGACAACAAAAAGAGGACTGGCCAGTTTATCTAATTCCAAATTCCGATGATCTTCAACAGAATGAAGCAATTGATATTTCGAGAAAAATATTATCCGAAAAATTTGAACTAGATAATCAACTCATAGCGACTGATGTACGCGCAGAATTTCTTATTAATACGGTAGAATATGGAACAAAACCTGTATGGATAATTGAATTTTGGAACGAAGATGCCTTTACTGATTGTTATCGTATCGTGATAGATAACTATGGAAAAGTTATTTCTTATTCTGCTCCTAATGGTCAAACTCAATTTGAAAATGTAAAGAGTAATTTAGTCAATTTGGATAAGCAAGCAGTGCCTGGTGACTATGATATGTCGTCGGAGCAAATAAAGAGTATTGCGACAGAAAAGTATATTGATTTATTCAAAGATGATCAAATGTACGGCTTGAATATCGATGCATATTTTATATATGATGATAAGTACAATATGGGACTTGAACCTGTATGGATTATTTTGTTTAAAGAAGCATCTGACGAAACAATATACGAAATGTTATATAGCTATGATGGAAAATATATGGATGGATCAGATGGAAAGTATGAATTTCAAAATACATATAATTACTATGATGTCACAGACGAACGGTTTGACTATGGATTCAAAGATTACTCGGTTGAAGAGCGAGCTGATTTTTCAAAAAAATGGAAAAAAGTCGTTGATGAGTTTTCTGAATCACATCCATACTATAAAAACTACAATACATTATGGTATCAATCAACAAGAAATATTTACGGAATACCTACGCCGGATGTCATTAAACAAAATGAGGCAAAATCTATTGCGCAAAATTATATTATTACACTAGGCGCGCAAAAGGAAACAATAGAAAGCAGAAAAATAACGTTTGCATTCGACATAACAGATGAAAATAACCCCCTTTGGAAAGTAATGCTCTTTGGGATAGAAGGATCTCATCAATCTCAAACAGACCGAATAACATATCAGATTATAATTAATGCAAAAGACGGAACAGTAGCGCAATCATATAACAATTTCAAAGATGATATAAACGCATATAATTTCTAGTATATATTTAATTGCCAATAAAAAGGAATTCGAAGCTGTCAATCAGTTTCGAATTCCTTTTTATTAAATTTTAGTTACTGAAAGCCTCAGATAAATGAATCTGTAAGGTTTAAATCAGAAGCCTTCACGGATGAGAACTGCATAACACTCGGGGTCGTTCCAGAACGCATTTTTCGTATTCTGTCCCACAATACCATCATCATCAAGATACATCAAAGCCTGATAATCCATTACTGCTTCCTCGGTTTTGGCACCGAAAATGCCATCGACATCAACATTGATGCCTCGAGCGCACAGGCACAGCTGCACATTCTTCACATAGTTTCCCTTCGAACCTCTACGAATAAGACCACTGCCAAATGCAGCAGAAATAGTCGAAACACCGTTTCCTTTAGTTGCTGCATAAATAGAAATGTCATTGTTTTCTGGTTCAAGCTGTTGCACAAGAGTGGAGAAAGTGTCAGAATGTTTGATATTCGTCGCAGCCATCGCCGGAATGGCCATGGAAAAGATAGTCAGCATAACAAGCAGCATAGTCAAAAACTTCTTCATAATTGTTTAACTCCTTTTTAGTTTTGCTTACATTTTGTTAAAGAAAATTCTTTGAGTTTTTGATCAGAAGCACATTTCAGTGCTTGTTGCGTGCAATGAAAGCGCCTTGCAGAACATCCATCCCTTTGAGGATGGCAGCGGCCAAGCTCGTCTGTAAGGACTCATTCACGCCTTGAATTACTCCAATGGAATCACCTTCCTTCATTTTATTGCCTTGGTTCTTTTCCCTTGGCGCACTTATATTGTAAAGGAAATAGGCATATTTGAAAATTGAAAATACCGAGAAAAAATGGAGAAATATAAATGAAATAAGAGTTTTATGATATATGAATATATCAATGCGTTTTGCTAAAGCAGATGCGTTATTGACACTAGAAGTGTTTTATGGATAGAATAGAGCTATGAAAATTATTTGAAAAAGACCCGAAAAAAACCGTTCAAATAGCTTTTTTATACGTCTATATATTTGACAGGAGGTGAGCAGCAAATGGGAAACACAAACGAAATCGGAACCACGCCAGAAGAAATATTGAATCGTTTGGTGGAGCAATATCAAACTACGCTGCGACGCATGTGTTTCGTCATACTGCGCGATGAAGAACTGGCGAAAGACGCTGTTCAAGATACTTTTCTTAAAGCATACAAAAATATCGCTGTATTCAGAGGAGAATGCAGCGAGAAAACGTGGCTGATGAGAATTGCGATCAATACTTGTAGAGATGTCAAACGCTCGGCATGGTTTCGGCATTTAGATCGGCGAGTTACGCCGGAAGATTTACCTACGCCGATTGTTCAAACGTCTGAAAGGTCGGTTGAGCTGACCGTTGAGATTATGAAACTTCCACCAAAGCTGAAAGAAGCTATCATCTTGTATTTTTATCAACAAATGACTACGCGAGAAATTGCAGAGGTTCTTGATATTCCTCAGTCAACCGTAGCTACACGGTTGAAGCGGGCAAAGGAAAAACTCAAATCCTTGTTGGAAGGAGGCGAAGAAATGTGAGAGATTTTGAAAGTAGACAAGTGGATCAGATTCAAAATGCCTTTAACACAACGCTTTCCGGGCTTCAAGATGATCCGTGGCTTGCGCAGCATATAATTAACAGTGCAGCAGAAAAGAATAAAACGAAAAAGAAGATTTCTCTCGCTTTTATATTGGCTGTCATTCTTATTATGCTGACTGCAACGGTTCTTGCAGTTAGTATTATTGGAAAACGTACCCAGATTAAACGCTCAGATATTGGGTCGATAAGGGAGTGCGCTTCAATCAATGACACACTATACATGACGACAAGCAATGGACTTTATGAATGGACTCCCGGTAACGAAGCACCGCGCTTATTAAGCACATTAAATACCGTTGATTTTGAATCAATTATATATTCAAATGGAAACTCTATTGGATTCATTGATACAAAACACAAAGTAATATGGAACTACAAGGATGGTGAATTTAAGCGCATTTTGAATTACGAGAATACAGAATTGGATAAAACTCAGATTCAATGGAAAACGGCAGTTTTTCAAGATGATAAATTATTCCTAAAAGGAGTACCTTCAGATGGAAAAATAGGAAAAGGGGTACTTTATTGCGTTGATATTCAAGATGGAAATGCAAAACAGATTCCTATTATGGATGGGAGCGTTGAAGAGATATGCACGTTTGAATCTGGAAAAATTCTCGCTTTAATAAGCTATGTCGATCAATTAACAGAAGAAATAGTTGTAATTGATGCGACGTCAGGAGCGATTGAGTCAACACTATTCACTTCATCTATTCAGTATTTACAAGGATTGGCATATCAAAAAGAAAGCAATACACTTTATGCTTTAGCTGGTGGAGTGCTTTCATATTGGAATGGAAGTACTTGGAATCCCTTGAATGCTGCTGCACATACATTTTTGGCGCGGTCTTTTGCTGTGCTAAATGATGGATATGTTATTGTCGGTAATGATGAAATGCAATATCTGCCTTTTGAAAAAGAAACGGATGATATCTCGTTGAAAATTCGAGGAAATATTGCGATAAATAATATAGATGAGGATTTTCAAAATGAAAGAGGAATAACCGTTGTCAGACACAGAGATCCATCGTTGACAGGGAAAAGTGTCAGAGAAGCTATCGAAAATGGCGATGATACCGATCTGTTTTATTTGGTACTGGATGCAGATGTAATTGATTTAATGAGAGATGGACTTCTTGTACCTCTGGAAAATTCAAAAATTCTTCTTTCCGATGCGATGAAAAAGACCCCGACTATTTCCAATACGCTATTTTATAACGATGAATTATATGCAATCCCTTCATTGGTTTTGTTGACATGCTGGAGTTCTACAAAGTACTCTTTTCAAACATATGAAGAACTTTTCAGTCAGATCGAAGCCGGAAATATTGTAGTTGCATGGGAAGAAGGCGAACAATGGGCAAAAGAGGACTATGCTAACGTTATTTTAAGAGATTATATTTTGGAATGTGTACGAAACAACCGAAAAATAGATTTCAAAGACGAAGCGTTCAAAGAATCAATTTGTAAATTGAAAGAGATGAATCTTGACAACATTCTTCTCAATCAGAATTATGAACGAATCAATCCGATGCAATCCATCGCATTGGATGGAAGCAAAGAAAACTTTGAAAAAGATATGCCTAATTGGGCTATGCCGCCTACAGTTTTACAATGTGTAGATTCTATTATTCCCGGAAGAATGTATGTGTATGTTCTTAATTGCAAATCTGAAAATAAAGATATTGCAATCGACTTTCTTTCATATCTAGTAGGACACCGAAGCCTTGAAGATGAAGGATTATTAGACCCTGAAAGTGCAAAGCCTGTACTACGGCAATATATACAAGAAGAGATAGAAGAAAACGAAGGAATGGGCAATGAAGAAGAATTGATATCTTCCCCTGAGTCTTGGGCAATAACGGAAAATCGATTATTGACATATAAATATAATATTCTACCTCATATGGACTTACAACTGCATCCTATGCTTTCGGTATCCTCTAAACGTGAAGGTGGTGTTTATGCTGATATTCTAAAAGAAATTCTAAATTATATTGATGGAAATGAAGCCATTGAAAAGTGTTTAGATAGGATTCAAACTCTTTGCAATTCCTTCATTTAACCGAAAAAGCCGGGGGAGACTGATATTTTTTCAATCAGCTTCCCCGGCATTTTATTTAGTTGTTCTGTAAATTACAGACTGTCATTACCCATAAATTGATATTCGGTCATATAAACATATCTTTCACCAGTATACTTTCCGCAAGTGTCGCAGAAAACACTGTTGGGAACAACCATTTCAAACCTGATATACGTTTTACCATTTTCATGTTTCTTTTCGCTACGCGCAACTTTTTCCTTGCTATAGTACATAACTCTCGTGGCGGCTCTCCCGCATTTTGAGCAGTTTACCCGGATTTCCTTGTCCGATTTTGCAGCCAGAGCAGGCACAGCCATCGAAAAAACCGTCATCGACGCAAGCAGCAATGCAGCAAATCTCTTCATAATCATTTAACTCCTTTCGATTTTGCTTGCTTCCTTTCACCCAAGCAAGCGGTTCATGTTTTTGAGCTTTTTGATTAGGAGCACATTTCAGTGCTTGTTGCGTACAATGAAAGCACCTTGCAGAACATCCATCCCTTTGAAGATGGCAGCGGCCAAGCTCATCTGCGGGGCTTTTCATTTACGCCTTGAACTTCTCCGGCGGAATCACCTTCCTTCATTTTATTGCCGTAGGTCTTTTCCCTTGGCGCACTTATATTGTAAGCGAAAATAATAGTTTTGAAAATTGAAGTGTTCAGGAAGAAATGATGAAGAAACACTGAAATGCTTTTTCTTGCAAAAGCAGCCGCCCTTTTGCAAGGACGGCTGCTCGAATTATTCGCTTGTTTATTTGTTCGTTTCCTCGTAAATATCGCCAAAGAGTGCCATGACCATATCTCGATGAGCTTCAACGAACGAAATGATCTTCTTGAGTCCGCTTGCCTGATAAGTCACAAGTGACCTTTCCGTGCGGGTAAACTCGCCATCCCACTTCTTAGTAAAGGAAAACGCAACACGCGGCCATTCCAGTTCGTCCAGAAGGTGTTTTTCAATGACAAAACGCTCGTCGGCGTTCAGCAGATTGAACCAACTCTGAATCATCGTGATTTTCATATCTGTCATGACCAACGCCTCGCGCACATCGCTGTTTTCACGCATATCAAGCCACCGTTCATAAAGTTGCTTTTCCGACACAAAGCTCGTGTACCTGCTAAGCACTTTTCGCACAAATTCTTCCATTGTGAACCTCCTCTGCTCAAAGTTGATACTTTACAGGCAGGAGAGATCATGTTACAATAAAAGAGTCCTTGCAGAACATCCATCCCTTTGGGGATGGCAGCGGCCAAGCTCGTTTTGCAGGGACATCTTTTTTGTATTGTCTTCCTGCTCAACGTGAATAGAGATGAGGGCTGATTCGATTCTTTCGGATGCAGCCCTGCTGTTTTACTTGATGGTTACAGCCGGTGAAGTATAGGTTTTAGTGTATCCATCAATGTCGAATGTTGCTTTAATATAATATGTTTGTCCCGATGTACAGCTTGAAGAATAATCAACGGTTGCAGAGTACACTTTTCTGTTTTTTGCAACTGTATCGGGCGGATCAAGGGTTGCTACTTTTTTGAATGTTTCTTTCCCATCTTCTTTCTTGTATAGATAACAGGATGTTACTTTGATTTCATCAGCTTCTTGCTTTACTGTAAGCCTGAAAATTCCTTTTCCGCTGGAATTGAGATAAGCTGATCCAGTAGATACAGTTCCATCCAGAAAAGGCGAGATTTGTCCAGAAGCACTTACAGGAAGTACTTGAACACACAGCATAAACATTAAAATGATCGCCAAACATGTTTTTTTCATTGTTATTTCCTTTCATAATTTACTGATTCTGCTATTTGTATAATACATTCTTTTCCGATATTTCCGCTTAGAATATACTCAGTTTTGTCGTTGAACCATATAGCACTTTGACTGTCCATATTGTCGGATACAAATAGTTCTTTTCCGTCGGCAGAAACAGTTTTTAATCCCTTTTCATCGTTTTCGATGATATCGTAAATATCGTCGATTGAGAAAAAATCACACACAGTATATAGAATCCATTTTTCATTTTCTTCTGATGTATAGTCTATAGATAAGCTTGAAAATGAATCCGTCAAATCAACACTATATTTTTTTACACTCCATCCATCAGGAATCCATTGAGGCGTTTGCAGTTCGCCACCCATCAGACGGATAACTTCCTGCCAGTCTGTCGTATTGTAACTTCCAGAATGGTCTAATGCTGCTCCGGCATTCGCAACACCATTTGTGCCGGATTGAATGGAATGGCCTTGCACGATGGATTGTTCATCGTCAGCAGAAGGGATTATCTCAATTCTTCCGCTTGGAATCAAAGCAGCGACAAAAAGCATTGCAGCTGTTAAGCAAAATACAGCAGCCATCTTAGATTCAGAAAGCCCTCTTCGAGAAAAATGTGATTTTTCCAACACTTTTTGGATTGAACGACGATTACTGATATAATACTGATCGACCAATGGTTCATCGTCAGCACTGAGGGAGGATAAGAGTTCTTCACAAATCTTTACATAAGCCATATTCACTTCCTTCGTCGGTCGGTTTAACTCGTTCTCGATCTCCGAAATCAGGATGTCATGGATTTGTTGAGCCGTGAGTTCTCCTTCGGAGATTCTACGGCGGATTTTCTCAACTTTAGTATGGCAAAGGGCCATTGAGGTGGCATCCACGTCTATTTCCCCCTTTCACTTTTTAGAAGCGCCCAGCAGTATCAAAAGATACGGCACGATGAGAAAAAAATTCGGATTTTCTTTTGCAATCTTCTTTGGTTCATATCTATACCCATCAGCTGAATTTGAGAGAGAAGTTCACCTTGACTCATTTTCTTTTCAGCTCGTATGCGAATAATGTTTTCACCTACGAGGTTTCTATCTCCAAGGGTTGTCCTACGACGCATTTCGATCACCTTCTATACCTTTTTAACCAGTATAATTTAGGTGATCGGAATCATTATTCACGCCGTGTATAATGGAAATCTTTTTTACATTAGGTGTATAAATTTAAGGGTGGAAAGCTAAAACAAAGACAAATTGGCACTGTTGCAGACAGAAAATGCTTGCAACAGTGCCAGCCTATTTTTGTTTGAAGCCTTAATGAAGCAGATGAATTATAGAACAGAAAAGCACAGGATTTCTTAATGGATAAAATATTCCTTGACAAAATTCTTTTCATAACCAAATCAATAGCCTCAAATAGAGTGGATTTTCCCAAGTTGTTATCGCCGACAAACACCGCATTTTCGCTTACTAAAATAGACGCATTTTTGATTCCCCGAAAATTTAAAATATCAATTTTACATATGTTCACAACCGCCCCCTCTACAAAGAACTTGGAATTTTAACAATGCACTTTTCTTTTTGACTGCAACAAAATTAACTCAGCAATCAGCTCTTTCTCATCTCCCGATACACCACATCGGCCAATGCGCTCATTATGGCATTGTACTTGTGCTGATCCTCAAAGAGCGAGATATAGGTATCCTGCGATTCCAGATAGCTGTCCTGAGCCGCTGCGCCGAAGGCCTTGGGAAAAATGCTCTCCACAAAGATCTGCGGGTCAGAGGTCTGCGCCATCTTGGTCAGCTTTTTATCCGCCATCAAGCGGGTGCGCAGAGCCGTCAGCAGCACTTTATCTCCCTCGGTGAATTCGCCCTTGTACTTTTCGTTGATCTTGGCAATGATCTCATCCAACGGCGACTTTGTGTCCAGACCCATTGCGCCCTTTTGCTTGGCCGGTTCGTACACACCCTTCACCAGTTCCAGCTCAATACTTCCGGCGAAGGTCTTTTGAAGTTTGTAGTATTCCAGCTTCAACTTACCCTCAAGATCCACCATATCCGTGGTTTCCGCAGGCAGCAAATTGATCAGATAACAACAGAATACATATTCCTTGTGCAGTTCCTTATCGAACATCCGCAGGATCTGCGAAATATAGCCGTACCACTTAATGAGATTGCGCACCTGACGGCGGAACTGATACCGCTCGTTGGGTGTTTTCTGATTGTAACGGTCTGCCACCGGCTTCAACACACTGGTCATTCGTCCCATCGCACGGGCATCCTGCCGTCCGGTGCTAAAATACTCCTTGGCAAAAGCCTCAATATCCGCATCGTTGTAGACCGCAAATCCCCGCAGCTCCTTCTGCGTCTGATAGATCAGGTCAGCGTTGACCTCCTGCGAAAGCGAGGTTTCTTGATAGAACGGCTGAAATGCCTCCAGAATGTCCTCTTTCTTGTTGGCAAAATCGAGAACGAAAGTATCCACCTTGCCGGTGCAGGTTCGATTTAATCTGGACAGCGTCTGCACAGCCTTGACGCCCTTCAGCTTCTTGTCCACGATCATCGTGTGCAGCAGCGGTTCGTCAAAGCCGGTCTGGTATTTCTCGGCAACGATCAGCACATTGAAATGATCGTGGAACTCCGATTTTGTCTGTGTTTCGGCAATGTGCGTCCCATCCGCACGAACATTCAGCTTCGGCTCGGTGTACTCCGTATCGCCGTCCTGCACAGCGCCCGAAAAGGCCACCAGCACCTGCACATCGTCGTATTTCTGTTCCTCTATGTAGCGCTTGACCTCGTGGAAGTACCGCACCGCCGCCAGCCGGGAGGAGGTGACCACCATCATCTTCCCCCTGCCGCCGATCTTGTTTCTGGTGGTTTCGCGGAAGGTCTCTACGATGATCTGCGCCTTCTGCGAGATGTTGTAGGGATGCAGCTCCTGATATTTGCGGATCACTTTAGCCGCACGGCTGGCGGGTACATCCGGGTTATCTTCGGAGGTTTTGACGATCTTGAAGCAGGTATCATAGGTCATATAGTTCTGGAGCACATCCAGAATGAAGCCTTCCTCAATGGCCTGCCGCATACTGTATATGTGGAACGGATGAAAACTGCCGTCCTCATATTCCGTGCCGAACAGCTCCAGGGTTTTGTCCTTGGGCGTTGCGGTAAAGGCAAAGAAGGACAGGTTCTTATGCCGCCCATGAACGGTCATCTCCCGCATCAGGCGGTCGTCCGGGTCCAGTTCTTCTTCGGTCTTGCCCTCAATCTCGGCATATTCCCGCAGAGCATCCTCGGTATCCGCAAGGGCGGCCTTCAGCTTCAGCGCTGAGCTGCCGGTCTGGGAGGAATGAGCCTCGTCCACAATAATCGCAAAATTCCGCCCCGCCACCTTGTCCACTTCCTGATAGATGACCGGGAACTTCTGCAAGGTAGTGACGATAATACGCACGCCGCCGTTGATGGCGTCCCGCAAATCCTTGGAGGTTTTATCTTCCCCGATGGTCTCAATGGCGCCGAGGGTGTGGTCAAATCCGGAGATGGTCTCTTGCAGCTGTGCATCCAGCACGGTGCGGTCGGTGACGACGACCACGCTGGAGAACACCGGCTTGTTCTCCGCATTGAACAGCGACGCCAGCCGGTATGCCGTCCACGCAATGGAGTTGGATTTGCCGCTTCCGGCGCTGTGCTGGATCAGATAATTATGCCCCGCCCCGTTCTGCCGGACATCGGCCAGCAGCTTGCGCACCACGTCGAGCTGATGATAGCGAGGGAAAATCAGCGTCTTGCCGTCCTTCAGGTTCATAAATTTCTGGATAATGTCCATCATACTGTCCTTCTGAAAGACATTCTCCCAAAGATATGCCGTCGGATAGCCGTTGGGGTTTGCCGGATTGCCCTTGCCGCCGTCGTTTCCGGCTCCGTTGGAGCCCTGGTTAAAGGGCAGGAAATAGGTGTTCTTTCCGGCGAGCTTTGTGGTCATCCACACCTCGGTGTGATCCACGCAGAAATAGGCAAGAATACGCTTGTTGAACTGGAAGCAAAGCTCCCGCGGGTCGCGGTCATACATCCACTGCCGCTTGGCATCGTCCACCGTTTGTTCGGTGTACTGATTTTTCAGCTCAAAGGCGAACACCGGGATGCCGTTGAGTACCAGCACCATATCCACGCTCTTTTTCGTGTCAGCAGAGAAGTACCACTGGCGGTAGCACTCGACGATGTTGGCCGCCCACTGGGCGACCGCCGCCTGATTCAGGGCAGATTCCGGCTTAAAATAGCACACCCGAAAACGCAGCCCGCGGTGCTTGAAGCCGTGGCGCAGGACAGAAAGCAGCCCTTCTGTCTCGCAGGCGGTGTTGAACGCTGTGCAGAATTTCCGCACCGGGTCCACCTGATTGGCGTTTTCAAAACGCGCCCATTCCTTGGGCTGGGTGCGCTGAACAAAGTCGATCAGGGTATGCACATACAGCCCGTGTTTCGCGTCATAGGTGCCCGCGCCCTTGGTATATCCGCCCGCCGGGGAGAGAAAGAAGGATTCTATATCCGCTTCAAAGCGTTTTTCGGTGGTAATCATGGTCCGTTCCCCTTATGAAATATTATCCTCTGTTATGCTTGTTGAAATAATCAAAAAGAATTGCACAAAATTCGTTCATTGCTTGCTGCTGGTAAGCTGGCTCGATTTTGTCATAGCCATCCAGAAAATCATACAGTGCCTTCGCCGTATCCTGCACCTGTTTCACTTGTGAAAAATGGTGCTGCTGTGCCTGCTTCTGGATATAGTCATAGTTCCAAATGTTGTAGAACTGGTTCATTTATACGACCTCCTTTTTGCCCGTCACATACTCGTAAATCAGAGATTTCTTGTAGTTTTCAATTTCGGTAAGGTATTGCTGCTTCTTTGCTGTTAGTACATCTACGGAACTGCACTTTTCATCCAAATAATTTGATATTTCGATTTGTTCATCCGCGGATGGAATGGGGAGCCATAATTGCTTGATTGTTTCTTGACTAATATTAGGTTGCCCACCACCAACCGCTTTTCGAACCAAATAGTCCTTAACTGCTTTAAAAATATAAAACGAAAACTTGATTAATAGTCGGCTTTTTTAGGACACAGCAAGCCTGATTAACGCACGCATCTATCGTTGATAGGGATAGGTTTCCCACAGATGCACCATACATTGCAACTACTAGGTATGGTGCCTGATAGACTTTCAATGCGCTGTAAGACTCTATTGCGCTGTTAGATACGCAGTTTTTTGTAACAAGCAGCTTCTCTCCGTTTATATCACCGCTCTGTATCCAAGGCGTATTAC
>ERZ857922.2383-NODE-2383-length-19231-cov-3.876564_pt1 | contig 19231 bp, 15 predicted proteins | sample MGYA00519579_ERZ857922 | MGnify/ENA primary metagenome ERZ857922 (study PRJEB31778, sample SAMEA3449375) | human gut metagenome | biome: human gut; feature: human-associated habitat; material: faeces | place: United Kingdom | collected 2010/2012 ... | reverse complement strand
AGAAAGAAAAGCCGGATGGGAAAAAGTCTCCCTCCTCCCCTGCTTCCTCCAAGCCTGTTTCTCCGCCGGCCAGGATTAATTCCCCGGATACGCGCGTTCCCTCTGTTTCCCGGCCTGATAGGCCGCGGCCCGCGTTCCCTTCCGCCCCCTCCGGTGCGGAGGACCATTCTCTTTCCGCTCCTCCTTTGAGGCCCATGCCTGAATGATCCGTTTCATGGAGGGGATTCTGTTGAGAAAGGCCGCGGAGGACGTGGCCCGGGTTCTTTCCGGAGCAGGACACACCGTATATTTTGTGGGCGGCTGTGTTCGGGACAGATTGCTGGGATATTCCGTGAAGGATATCGATATTGCTACTTCCGCCCGCCCGGATGAAGTGTTGCGCCTGTTTCCGGATGCCTGGGAAGTGGGCGCCGCCTTCGGCGTGATGCTGGTACGCCGCGAAGGTTTTTCCTTTGAGGTGGCGACCTTCCGCAGAGACGGAAGCTACAGGGATGGCCGGAGGCCGGAGGCCGTCTGTTTCACGGATGCGGAAGAAGATGCCCGGCGGCGTGATTTTACCATGAACGGCCTCTTTGAAGATCCGTTTTCTTTGCCTCCGGGCCGTGTGGTGGATTATGTAGGCGGAGTGGAGGATATCCGGGCCCGCGTATTGAGGTGCATCGGGGAGCCGGACCGTCGTTTTGAAGAAGATTCCCTGCGGCTGATGCGCGCCGTACGTTTTGCCGTTACCAGGGAAGTTCAGGTGGAGAAGGAGACTTGCTCCTCCATTTTCAGGAACGCTCCGCTGCTGGCCCGGATTTCCCCGGAACGCATCCGGGAGGAACTGGACAGGATTTTATTGTCTCCCGGAAGGAAACGGGGTGTGGAAATGCTGGTGGAAACGGGGTTGATGAAGCATGTCATTCCGGAAATATACGATATGATAGGCTGTACGCAACCTCCCCAATGGCATCCGGAAGGAGACGTATACACCCATACGCTGATGATGCTGGATGCGCTGGGAAGGGACGGCTCCCCCGTGTCTTTGGAGCTGGCCCTGGGGGTTCTGCTGCATGACATCGGGAAACCTCCCTGCCGTCAGGTGGATGAAACGGGGCGCATCCGTTTTTCCGGTCATGACAAGGAAGGCTCTTCCATGGCCAGGGTCATTTTAAGAAGGCTGAAATATTCCAATGCCGTGGTGGATGCGGTGTGTTCCATGGTGGAGCGCCATATGCGCTTCATCAACGTGAGGCAGATGAGGAAATCTACGCTGCGAATGTTCATGAACGCTCCTCATTTCCGGGATGAACTGGAACTCCACCGCCTGGATTGCCTTTCCTCCAACGGACTGATGGACAACTGGCAATTTGTCAGGGACTTCATGGATTCCTACCGGAATGCCCCTCTGGTGCCTCCTCCTCTGGTGACCGGGCGTGATCTGGTGAATCTGGGGCTGTCCCCGGGGCCTGATTTCGGGAAATGGCTGTCCCGTCTGCAGGAGCTTCAGTTGGAGGGAACGCTCCGGACCAGGGAGGAAGCCCTGCTGCAGCTGGAACAAATTGCCCCGGTGGAACAGAATGCGCTTGCAGAATACCTGAAAAAGTTAGCATTATAAGCGTCAAAATTTGATTATTTCAACTCATGCGTCCTGTCATTTATCAACTATTTGTTCGTCATTTTTCCAATATGGAGACCCATGGAGTTGACTGGGGGAGCCGGGAAACGAACGGGTGCGGAACTTTTAATGGAGTGACGGATAAAGCCTTACGTGAAATAGCACGGATGGGTTTCACACACATCTGGCTGACCGGGGTGCTGAGGCACGCTACGCAGACGTCCCATCCCGGGCTAGCCGCCCAGCCGAAATCCATCGTAAAAGGCCTGGCAGGAAGTCCCTATGCCGTGGTGGATTATTTTGACGTGGATCCGGATCTGGCCTCCTCCCCGGAGAAGAGAATGGATGAGTTCAAGGCTCTGGTAAAGCGTTGCCGGACGGTGGGGCTGCTGCCGATGATGGATTTTATTCCCAACCATGTTTCCCGAGCCTACCTGGCGGACTGGGACGGGCATGACGATTTTGGAGAAGGAGATGATCCCCATACGTTTTTTTCTCCGGAGCAGGGGTACTTTTACCTGACCTCCAACAGCCCTGGGGACGGTCCACCCCTGCGTCTGCCGGACGGCCTGTTTGAAGGGGAAATGACGTTCGGACGTGTGACGGGCAACAATGCCGTTACATGGAATCCCGGCAAGTACGACTGGTATGAAACGGTCAAGCTCAACTACGGCTATAACTTTATGGCCGGTCTTCCTGCCCTCCGCCTGTTGCCGGGGTGGACCAGCCCCAAGCAGCATGTGCCCAAGACATGGCGCATCATGGACGATATCCTTTCCTTCTGGCAAAGCCTGGGCATCGGCGGTTTCAGGTGCGACATGGCCCAAATGATCCCCATGGCTTTCTGGAAATGGGCCATTTCCCGTTCCCGGGTGCGTCTGCCGGACGTGTTTTTCATGGCGGAGGCATACAACGACCACATGAAAACCACACCCGGCGATCCGTGCGCCGCCCTTCTGGATGCCGGATTTAATGCCGTTTACGATTCCGACTGCTATCATCTGGCGCTCCATATGTACACGGAAAATAACTGGGCCAATGACTTCGACCGGCTTTTCCGAAGCAATCCCATATACATGACCCACGGCGTCCGCTACGTGGAAAACCATGATGAAACGCGCGTGTGCTCCCCTCTTTCCTGGGGCGGCGTGGGACGCGTTGTTCTGCCGGCGGTCATGACGCTGGTGTATGCCTCCGGGAGCGGTCCCGTGCTGGTGTACAACGGGCAGGAAGTGGGGGAACGGGCGGAGGGGCCCGGCGGTTTCGGCGGACATGACGGACGTACCAGTATTTTTGACTATACCTGCCTCCCCCGGCTCCAGCCCTGGGTGGCGAATGGCCGGTTTGACTCTTCCCTGTTGCCGGAAGAGTCCGCAGAACTGAGAAATTTTCATCGGAAGCTTCTTCCTCTGATGCAGCATCCGGCGCTGGACCGGGGAGATTTTTACGGCCTGAACTGGGCTAATATGAAAAACACCACTTTCGGCAGGGAACCGGCGGAAGACACTTCCGGCCACTGGGTATATGCCATGCTCCGGCATGATGCCCGCGCCAGGGCCACCGTGCTTGTGGTGGGGAACCTTTCTCCAAATATCAATTTCTACAACCTGCGCATTTCCATTCCCCAGCACGCTTTCGGCTGGTGCGGCATCCAGACGGATCGGGTACGCGTCAGAAACCTGATGGACGCCGAGGGTGAGGACAGGATTTTTGAGCGGCGGGAATTGATGGACTGCGGTCTGTCCCATCCCCTGAAACCGGGACATGTGGGCGTGCTGGAACTGTCTGCCGTTTAGAGAAGCGTTCCCTCCGGAGGGAAGCTGCAGCCTTTGCCGATATTTTTTACTCTGCTGGGCGTTTTTATGATGACGGGCGGTTTTTAATTCGGTATAGTCCCGGAAATTCCTATGACTAGACGTTTCCCTCACTCCATGTCTGCCATTCAGCAAATTGCCATGGCGCTTGCCGTTGCCGGTATTGGAGCCGGCCAGGGGCTGGCCCAGGAGGGGGCAGGGGCCGCACGCCGGGCAGCAGCCCGGATGGAAGAGCAGGCTCAGGCTTCCATGCTGCTGTTAGGGCAGGCGCGTCAGCAATATTCCGAGGGCAAGTACCAGGAAGCTCTGGACAATTACCGCAGAAGCCTGACTGCGCTGCCCAAATCCCCCAATATGGAGAAGCGCCGCCGTTTCCTGGAAACCAGCATCGCGGATGCCAGTGTGGCTGTGGCTCAGGAATATATCAAGGCGGGGCGTTACGATGAGGCCGTCAAGTTGCTGGAAGATGCCCTGAAATCCACTCCGGACCATGCCTTGGCCAGGCGCACGTTGGAAATAGCCCGCGACCCGGTGCGTACGAATCCGGCATTGTCTCCGGAACACGTAAAAAATGTAGAGGAAGTCAACCGTCTGCTTCACCTGGCTTTCGGCTATTATGAACTGGGCCAGTATGATGCGGCCCTGAAGGAATTTACGTCCGTCCTTAAGACGGACCCTTACAATACGGCGGCGCGGCGCGGCATGGAACTGGTTAACCGCGCCAGAACCGCCTATTTTAGCGCTGCCAGGGATGAAACCCGCAGCAGTGCCCTGGCGGATGTTTCCAGACAGTGGGAGATGCCCGTTCCTTTGACGGAAACACCGGAGGAACCCGCTTCATTTTCCCGGCCGCTGGATAACCCGGTGGTGAATGTGGACCAGAAACTGGGCATGATCCGCCTGCCCCGTGTGCAGCTGGATGGAGCGACGGTGCAGGAAGCCGTGGACTATCTGCGCAGCCAGGCCAGGACGCATGATGCCACGGCCATGACTGCGGCGGAACGCGGCGTGAATATTTCCGTGGATCCCGGTCCTGCAGACAGCGTTTCCGCCAGGGACGCCGCCGCCAAGAGAATTACGCTTAATCTTCAGAATGTACCTCTTCGTGAGGCCCTGGAATACGTGGCGCGCGCATCCGGCCTTATTCTGCGGACAAATGCCTTTGGTGCGGAACTGGTATCCAGTTCAGACGGAACTTCCTACATGGTCACCAAGTCCATTACCCTTCCGCCGGGCTTCTTTTCCGGATTGTCGGAGGACTCTGGCGCCGAAAATTCAGACCCCTTCAGTTCCGGTGATTCCGGTTCTTCCGGCATGACCCTGAAACGGGTGGATCCGCAAAAGGCGCTGGCTTCCATGGGGGTGAAATTCCCGGAAGGCAGTTTCATTAAATACAACTCGGGCAACTCCACTCTTCTTTTCCATGGCACGCCCAGAGATTTGAGCATGCTGGAGGAGCTGGTAGCGGCCAGGACTGCGGAACAGCCCCTCCAGGTGGTGGTCAGCGCGACCTTTCTGGAAGTCAATCAGACGGACTTGGAGGAATTGGGCTTTAACTGGATCGTCAATCTGAACCTGGACCCTACCAAGTGGTTCATGGGCGGCGCGGGAACCGATAAAAATGACTATAACAATTCCGTGCTGGACAGTGCCGCCAATGTGGCCGGGGCCGTCGCTCCCGCAGGAGTGGTGGGCGGGCTGCGTTCCGGCAACCAGGTTTTTACGGAAGATAGCATTGACAGCATGATAGAACGCGGCACTTCCGCCAGAAGTTCTGATGCGACCTATGTTCCCGGCGGCGCTCCCAGCATCGTCACTTTGCGCGGCATGTGGAGTCACGCGGATATCACGATGATTATGCGCGGCCTGAGCCAGAAAAAAGGCACAGACATTATGCAGCATCCTTCCGTGATTGTGCGCCCCGGTGAAAAAGCCACCTTTTTCAGCGGCAGGGAACTGATTTACCCTACGGAATATGATCCGCCTGAAGTTCCCAACAGCACGGGCAATAATAATGACTGGGGCGACAATGACAATAACGGCGGCGGTATTCCGGTCATGCCCATGACTCCCGCCCATCCCACTGCCTTTGAAACCAGGCAGCTCGGCACGATCTTCAATGTGGAAGTGACCGGCATCAGCGATGACAAATCCATCGTGGAAATGACCGTAGTGCCGGAAATCGTGGATTTTGACGGTTTCATCAATTACGGTACGTCGCTTTTCGTTCCCATGGTCTCCCAGGAAAAGGACGCAAAGGAAGATGTCGTCATGGTGAAAACTTCAGACAACTTCATCCTTCAGCCCGTGTTTTCCACGCGGCGCCTGACCGCTCCGGTGCGCATAGCCACCGGCAATACGCTCGTCATCGGCGCCTTGAAAAAATCCACTTCCATTACGTATGAGGATAAAATTCCCGTTCTGGGGGATATTCCCTGGGTGGGGCGCCTTTTCCGTTCCAAGGGGTCCAAGGAACAGCGCAAGGCCATCATCATCATGGTAAAGGCGGAAGTGGTGGATCCGGGCGGCAAAAAGCTTTATACGCCGGATACTTCCATTCCGGACGAGGAGGTCCCGGCAGGGGACGCTTCTCTCCCCGCCCTCAGCAATGCCCAGTAACCTTTAACCGGATCAAGACCATTGAAAAACAGCGGTTCCGATTTTGAGTCTTCTCCTTCCCAGGGGGCTGATAATATCATGCGTCAGCTGCATGCGTCGGATTCCCACGGAGTAGAACGGAGAAGGGAAGTAGTAGTGCGCCCGGACGGCAGCAAGGTGATCCGGGTGGAAAAGCGCCGGCGGACTTACAGTGACGATCAGCGGGACGCCAAACAGGCCATGTTGAAAAACAAGCGTTTTTTAATAGGCCTTTGCATTCTGGTTCTGCTGGCTGCCGGTGCGCTGGCGGGGACGTATATGTACCGCCTTACTTCTTTCAATACGGAGGAATTTGCCGGCCGTCTGCAAGCTGATCTTTCCGCCGCCTGGGGCGGAGATGTGAAAATTTCCGGAATGGCGGTGGATGGCCTTACCATGAAGGCTTCACGCATCAAGGTATCCTTTCCGGAAGATTCCTGCCTGTCCTTTGTGGCGATGGAAGGCATCTCCGGGGAAATTTCCGCCGTGCCCTTATTCATGGGGAAAATCAAGGGGGAAAGCCTTAATGTGTCCAGGGCGGTAGTTGGTTTGCGGCCCGGATTCGTTAAATTTGCCGTACCGCAGACGAAACGGGAATTGCCGTTCGTTTTCCGGCGATACACAGCGCCACGTCTGGAAGTGGGGTATGCCCATGGGACGGAAGAATTTACTCTGGAGAGGAATGGCGCTCCCTTTTATATGACGGCGGAAGCCTACATCCGCACGTCCGGGAACGGACCTGAACCGGAATACGTGCTGGATCTGTCACAGCAAAAATTGAAAATCAAGGGCTGGCCGCTGATGGGGGTTGATTCCGGTTCCGTCATTCTAAACGGGAGCGGCGTCAAGCAGCTCACTTTTTCCGGTTTTCTGGACAAAGGGCGCCTGCTCAATAAGCCTACGGATCTCAGCCCCTTCATGATTACGGGGAATTTTCTTCTGGGTACGGATTTCCGTCACCAGGCGTGGACTTTGACAGGAAAAAATTTCGATCTCGCTTCCCTGCTGGGAGATGATTTCTCTTCCCTTCTCAAGGTGCAGACGGGAGAACAGGAAGGGGATGAAAAGCATGAATTGAAGCTGGATTTTGCTTTGCCTGTAACAACTGAACAGAAGAGGCCCTCCCTAAAAGGATACAGTGGTTCCGTTATCAAGGCGACCATGATCAGGCTGCCTGTTTTGCGCCTGCTGGCGGCCATGGCTGCCCGGAATACGGAAATAAGGCTGCCGTACTCTTCTCCCGTCTTTACGTCCGGTTCTTTCCTGCTGGAAAGCGATGGAACGGGTCGTTCCGCCTCCCTGAAGGAAATTTCCCTGTTTGAACAGAGCTTTCTGGGAGTGACCGGGGGGGTGTACAGCAACGGTACTTCCTTGACGGGGAAGCTGGTTTTTAAAATTCCTTCCTACATGGTGGACAGCCGGAAACTGCCTTCCGGCGTGACGCAGGAAGGGCATGAAATTATTCTTCCTGTGAAAATTTCCGGTACTCCGGAGTCTCCACAGGACAACTCTGCCGGAATGTTCCAGGAAGAGGCGCCGCGCACGGGCCGCCCGGAAATGCATACCGCTCCTTCCCGTGGAATAGCTCTTCCAGCTCCGTCAAATTCCTCTCCTCCCCGTATTACGGTAGACGGATTCATGTGATATTGCCAGGACTCCATGCTGCTGCTCAATCCTATTGTTCGGAAAACATCTGAAAAGCGTTCCCGCTGGTGGACCAGGCTGGCCGGATTTGGCCTGTGGTCCGTACTCCAGCCCATTTGCATGAGCCTGAATATCCGTTCCATCAAGGAGGAGCATGATGATGTTTATACGGTGCCTTTTCTGGTAGCCCTTTGGCACAACCGCACGATGGTTCCGGGTTATGCGTGGTCCCTGGCCCAGAAGCCGCTCAAGATGAGTGTGCTTACCAGCGCCAGCAAGGACGGCGCCCTGGTGGAGGCCGTATGCAGGCATTTTGGCCTGGGTGCCGTCCGGGGATCTTCCGGACGGCGGGGGGCTCTGGCCTACATGGAAATGATGCGAAAGGTCCAGGAGGGGGACGTCTGCTTCTGTTTTACTCCGGATGGTCCGCGAGGCCCTATTTACGAAGTGCACCACGGTATTGTCAAACTGGCCTCCCAGTCAGGGCTGCCCATCGTTCCCGTATGCATCGAATATGAAAGCTGCTGGCGTTTGAACAAGACCTGGGACCGCTATGCCATTCCCAAACCGTGTTCCAACGTAAATATTCTATGGAAAAAGCGCCTGTTCATTCCTCCGGACGCGACGGATGAACAGGTGGCGGATTATGCCCGTCTTCTGGCCGGGCTGCTTGGCGAGGGGCTTCCGGACTTCCCGCCTCTTAACCAATCATTATTATGCAAATCATCGATGGAAAACAAGTAGCTTCCCAGGTGCTGGAAGAGGTTGAAAGGGATATTGCCCGGCTCAGGGAACAGGGAATAACGCCCGGTTTGGCCGTGGTTCTGGTAGGGGAAGATCCCGCTTCCCAGGTATATGTAAATTCCAAGGTGAAAAAGTGTGCGGAGCTGGGGATGAATTCCCGTAAAATAGTTCTCCCTTCCGACGCCTCCCAGGAAGAACTGCTCCGGATTGTCCGTGAATTGAACGTGGATCCTGCCGTCCACGGCATACTGGTGCAAAGCCCGCCTCCTCCCCATATCGACGAGGCGGCCGTGGTCCTGGAAATAGACCCTGCCAAGGATGTGGACGGCTTCCATCCGGAGAATGTCGCCAAGCTGGTGCTGGAAGATGAGACCGGTTTTGTGCCCTGTACCCCTCTGGGCTGTATGAGGCTGTTAAAGGCCGCCGGCATTGAAACGGCGGGAGCGAATGCCGTGGTCATTGGCCGCAGCATGATTGTGGGCAAACCGATGGCGCATCTTTTGATGTCCAAACAGGCAAACGCTACCGTAACCGTGGCTCATTCCCGTACGAAAAACCTGCCGGAACTTTGCCGTTCCGCTGATATCATCGTGGCAGCCATAGGCCGGCCCGCTTTTGTGACGGCTGATTTTGTGAAAGACGGCGCCGTAGTGGTGGATGTGGGCATCAACCGCGTGGAAGATGCCTCCGCCAAGCGCGGCTACCGGATTGTGGGAGACGTAGCCTATGACGAGGTGGCTCCCAAGTGCCGGGCCATTACTCCCGTGCCCGGCGGCGTGGGGCCGATGACTATCGCCATGTTGATGGCTAATACGGTCAAAGCGTGCCGCCAGCAGACGGGAGCCTGATGAAAATGCCGTGACGTCCGTTTTTCTTGTCAAATGAAGGAAAGTAGGGCAGTATTCAGTTACCATTATGTCAAGTAAATTACTCGAAGGCAAAGTTGGTGTCGTAGTCGGCGTAGCGAACAAGCGCAGCATCGCGTTCGCAATTGCCAAGGCGTGGCATGAAGCGGGCGCAAAGCTCATCTTCAATTATCAGGGAGAACGTCTCAAAGACGGAGTTCTCAAGCTGATCCATGAGAACTTCGGCGAGGATGTTCCCGTTTATGATCTGGATGTCAGCAGTGATGAATCTGTTAACGCTTTCTTTGAAAGGGTCCGCCAGCATACGGACAAAGTAGATTGTCTGCTGCATTCCGTGGCTTTTGCCCCGAAGGAGGCTCTTGGCGGCAGTTTCCTGGAAACGGGCCGCGAGGCGTTCAAGATTTCTCTGGATATCTCCGCTTATTCCCTGGTAGCTCTTTCCCGCGCCGTGGAACCCATGATGTCCGACAACGGCAGCATTTTGGCGATGTCCTATCTGGGATCCGAAAAAGTGGTTCCTAACTACAATCTGATGGGAGTTTCCAAAGCTGCCCTGGAAGCCTGCACCCGTTATCTGGCTTATGATTTGGGCCGTTCCCGCGGTATCCGTGTCAATTGCATCAGTGCAGGTCCCATGCAGACGCTTGCTGCTCGCGGTGTTTCCGGTTTTAACACCATGTTCAAGGTGTATGAGGAGCATGCCCCTCTGGGCCGTTCCTGCACGGGTGAGGAATTGGGAGCCACCGGCGTTTTCCTGGCCAGTGACGGCGCAGCCGCAATCACCGGGCAGGTGATTTACGTGGACGGCGGTTATCAGATCATGGGAATGTAATGCGTTCCTTGCGGAAGCTTTCTTCCTGTTCACAAGCCGTACCGGTTTTTCCGGTACGGCTTGTTTACGGTTTCATGGAGAAGGTAAGGGAGCTGGGGGCTTCCTGGCTTCTGTCGGAAAGGCCTGTTTCCCCGCTGCGTTTCAGGGGACGAACACTTTCAGCGAGCCGGGGCGGGTGATGCGGACCGGAGCGTTTCCTGCATAATCGCCGTCCAGTTCGCAGGAGGCCTGTTCGGCGGAGGTGACGGTCCCCCCCGTCATCCGGATGTATTCAAAACTGCCGCTCCTCCGGGAATGAAAGCCCCCTTGGACTGCGGCCATCAGGAATTCCCCGATGATGGAAGTAATGGAATGCCTGAATACTACTGCGTCCAGAAGGCCGTCACTGTTGTCCGCTTCAGCAAAGAAGTTAAGCGGCCCGCCATACTTGCGTCCATTGCCGAAGATGATGGAACGGCCTTCCAATACCCGGCCTTCATCTGTGGTCAGGGTGAGGTGCGGCTGTTTTTCCGTACAGACGCGGGCGCCGGCAATTACATAGGCAAGGGCTTTCCATTTTTTTTTCATTTCCCATGTGGTCAGTTCTACGGCTCGGGCATCCGCGCCAATGCCCGCCATTTGGAGAAAAACTTGCCCGTTGAATGCGAACAGGTCCACATTTTTGGAACGCCCCGTGTTCAGAATGTGCAGGGCGTGGTCGAAATCCGGGCGGATTCCTATTTCCCGTGAAAAAACATTCATGGTACCCGCAGGGAAGGGGGCCAGCACCGTTTCCGTATTGCAGAGAGCCCTTGCCGCGATTCCCAGCGTGCCGTCCCCGCCTGCCACAGCAACGGCAGGCGCTCCGGAATTAGCCTGAGAAACCAAATGGTTCAACATGTCTTCCCTGCTTTCCGGTTCAATGACGTCAAAAAAATCCCGGTGCCGATCCAGCCAGCGGCGGAATCGTCCGACTCTGGCGCTGCGCGCCGTGTTATTGAAAAACAGGGGAATTTTCATGGAGCGGACACGAAGAAGTTCAAAATCTGAACCGGGGCTTCCGTGTGTGCCACAGGTTCATGGCGCACGGTTCCGTCAGGCAGCTTGAACTCCAGCATGCCGCGGGAAATATTGTCCGGCAGGAGTACCTCAAGAAACTTCCTCATGTCGTCGGACGGTCCGGGTGTAATGCCTTCTGCCAGAACTTTCCCTTCTTCCGATTTGAGGACGACGTGCAAGGGAAGCCTTCTGGCACCGTTTTTTCTCTCTTCCCTGATGTCCAGCATCAGCCGGCTGCCGGGCACATATTCCGGTTGGGCCGCCACCCATTCATTCGCCAGTTTCATGTAGCGGTCCGTGATATTGACGGCGGGGACGGTACGGCTTTCCGGAGGGAAAGCCAGCGCGTGCCGTTTTTCGTCGTAGCGGGCTTCCCATATCATAGGAAAAAAGGCTCCTGAAGGTTCTTTTTTCCAGGAGGTGGCATAAATGGCGTTCTCCGGTTTGCGGGGATCCAGCATGCTGATGGCGGACATCACCCACGGGGTGTTGAAGTCCTTTTCATTGTATTCCAGCATTTTCCATTCTCCGTCACACCAGGCTTCCACCCAGTTGTGGTTGCCGCGCACGTGGTTCCAGGTAAGAACGCCCGCCATGCGGGCCGGAATGCCCACGGAGCGAAGAGCGCAGATTAGCAGGATGCTTTGGCCCGTACAGGAGACCTTGCCGGATTGCAGGGATTCCTTGACTCCCTGGTGGGGAACTCTTCTCTCCGTGGAATAGCGTACATTCAGGGTTTTCTGGATGAGGGAGGCGATGGCGAGGGCGGCTTCCCGCCCCGTCTTGCATGGGGAAACAAGCGGTGCGAAGAGGTGATGGAACTGCTCCCTCCATTCGTCTCGCGGTTCGTTGACCACGGCATAAGGGAGAACATTATTTTCATAAAGTTCCCACGGAACCTGGGCAGCCCAGGGGAATTGGCTCCGTGCAGCCAGGGCGAGGCGGACTTCCCGGACCAGCCTTTCTTGCGTAACCGTTCCCCTGTCCTGCGCGGGCATGTGGGCACGCAGAAACTCCACCCCGTCCTGAATGGCGTCATGGGCGGCGCAAATAGCGGCGGTCAGGCCCGGGAGAAGGGCGAAAGGCAGCAGATTCATGAACGTTGAAATTCATACCTGAATTCCGGGAGGGAGACAAGCTTCCTCTTGCGCAAGAAGGGTATGGAAATGGGCAAAGAGATGCGTGTCTTCCGGCGGAGTGGGGGCAAAGGGTGCGTCGTTATCCAGAATATCCTCGCAAATGCGCATGAAATCGCGGGCGGTTTTCGCCCTTTTCATGTAATGGTCAAAAGTGTCGGGAAGTCCCCGAGCGGTATAAACCAGATATTTTTTCATGCGGTGGATGTGTTTTTCCTCCACATAATGTTCCTGCATTTCCCGCGTGCGTTCATAAAGGCGGCGAATATAGTGCAGCACGTTCCGGAAAGTAAGGTCTGCTGCAGGATGGCCCTGAAAGCGGGAATGAAGCTGTGAAAATATCCAGGGATTGCGCAGGGCTGCCCGTCCAATCATCAGCCCAGCTGGCCGGGCCAGCCGCACCCATGCCTCCGCTGTGGCTGCATCCACAATATTTCCGTTGGCGACTACTGGGCATTTCAGCATTCCTGCGGCCCATTTCACCCATTCCGGGTGTACCGGGGAGCGGTAGCCCTCACGGACGGTGCGGGCGTGGATGCACACCCTGTCCGGGGAATGGGAGGCAATTACCGGAAGAATCCGTTCAAACTCGTCCGGCGTTTCGTATCCCAGGCGGCATTTGACGGTGAAGGCTCCGGGGGGCAATACGTCCCGAAGCGCTCCCAGGGCCGCGTCCATGGCCTTCAGGGACCGCAGCATGCCTCCGCCCGCATTTCTCCGGCATACGATGGGAGCGGGGCAGCCCATGTTCAGATCCACGCCTGCACAGGCGTGTTCCATCAGGACCTGCGCATCCCTTGCCAGGTATTCCGGTTCATGGCCCACGAGCTGTCCGTAAATGGGGCGGCCTGTAGGATTTTCATCAATGGAGCGCAGAATGTATGGCGACATCTTTTTATGATGGGCCACCGTCCGGAAATACTCCGTGATGAAATAATCCGGCAGGGAATTCAAGTCCTTCAATGTGTTGAGGAAAGCCAGATCCGTCACATCTTTCATGGGGGCCAGGGCCAGGAGCATGGGTCTGTGCATACCGTGAAAAGCTCCGGTTGGCAAGCTGTGATTGTCTTGACGAAAGAAGGAAAGTGTGGAAGCTGGGAGCATGAATCAGGACTCAACCCGCAAAGCCAGAGTGAATGTGAGACGGGCCGAAGTAATGGAGCAGGTGGAAAAGGAAATCCAGCAGCATTACCAGAGTGAATTGATTTCCCACATCCGTTCTGCGGGCAATGTGTACAATCTGGGCCATACGGAATTTTTTCTCGCCCGGGAGTTCGGGTTCTGCAACGGCGTACGCCGTGCTATTGATATAGCATATGCAGCACGCAGAGTGTTTCCTGACCGGCGGATTTTTCTGATCGGGGACATTATTCACAATCCGGAGGTGAACCGGCAGCTGGAGGAGATGGGTATTCGAAAACTCCCCTGGAAGCAGTTGGATTCCTCCTATGACCGGATTGCTCCGGATGATGTGGTGATTATTCCCGCGTTCGGTGTTCCCACTCCTTTCATGGATGCGCTGGAGGAGAAGGGCGTGCAGATTGTGGATACGACATGCGGGGACGTGATGAAGGTTTGGAAAAGAGTAAAGAATTACGCTGCCATGGGGATTACCTCCATTATCCACGGTAAGGCTACCCATGAGGAAACCAGCGCTACGGCTTCCCGGGCTCTTGGGGAACGGGGAAGGGGAAAATACCTGGTGGTTTACGATTTGGAGGATGCCCGTATCCTGTGCGACTACATCATGGGCCGCGGAGACCGCGAGGCATTCCTGAAACGGTTTGAAGGATGCTGTTCCCCGGGATTCGATCCCGACCGGGATCTGGAGGAGGTTGGCATCGCCAACCAGACCACCATGTTGAAAACGGAGACGCAGACGCTCCAGAAGATGGTGAAGGATGCCATTGTTCAGAGGGACGGGGACGATGATAATTTTTATGTGTTTGACACCATTTGCGGTGCTACCCAGGATCGCCAGGATGCCCTGTATGAACTGCTGAAAAATCCTCTGGACGTCATGTTTGTGGTGGGTGGCTACAACAGTTCCAACACAACGCATCTGGTGGATATTGCCAGGGAGCATGTGCCCACGTACTTCATTGAGTCCGCAGAATGCATCAAGTCCATCCAGTATGTGGATGCTTTTGATACGAAGACGCGGGAAGTGCGCCGCATGACTACGGAACCGGTAGTGCAGAACCTGGGCAAATCCCTGAAGGTGGGAATTACGGCGGGCGCCTCATGCCCGGCCAACCTGATTGAGGCCACCATCCTCCGCATTGCGGATCTGCGCAAGTAGCAAAACGCCTCCGGTTTGGTGAATGAGAAAAAAAAGAGTTCTCTTTCAACGGCGGCACGGCTGTTTTTTCCCGTAACACGGCGCAGTAGTCTGGGCCGCGGAAGAAAGCATAGGGAAAACTGCGGGAGTGTTTCCTAAATTTCCAAATCTTCCGGTGTAACGGAACGTTGTTCCCGGGATGCAAGCAGTACGGCTTGTTCCACGACATATTCCGTATTGGAGTCAAAACGGTAGGCGTTGCAGTTGGGACACACTGCCGTAGTCAGGGATACGATGGAACCGCAGGCTTCGCAAACCTTGAAGTCCCCGGGACGGTCAATAATCAGTTTGGCTTTATCCAGGCGGGATTGCTGCATGGGAGTAGAAAATAAAACAAGCCGCTCAGCAGAACAGAGCGGCTTGCCATAAAGAATCGTCAGAAAACCGAAGTGAAAACTCAGGCGATTTTTGCGATGGCCTTGGCGGCCTTGCTCTTGTAGTTGGCTGCACGATTGGCGGGGATGGTACCAACCTTGGCGGCTTTGTCAACGGCTGAGGAGAAAGTGTTGTAGGCAGCAGCAGCGGCTTCCTTGTCGGACGTTTCCACCGCAGCGGCAACTTTCTTGCGGAGGGTCTTCAACTTGGAGGTCACGGCGCGGTTGCGGGCGGTGCGGGTTGCTGTCTGGCGGATGCGCTTGAGTGCGGATTTGGTATTGGCCATGTTTAAAAAAGGTTCGGTTTCCGTTTCGAGGTGGCAAAAACATTAGAATAACAGGACAAAATGTCAAGCTCTTGATGTATTTTTTAAGGCATTCCTTTCCTGCACGGGCTGACTGCGGGCTTTACCGGAAAAGGAGTTTGTGGCACTATATTCTCCCGTTATGAAGAAACGCGTGGATTTGCCTGAAAAAAAATATGAAGGATATATTTTTGATTTGGACGGCACCCTGGTGGACAGCATGCCGCTCCATTACAGGGCATGGCGTGAAGCCCTGGCTCGAGCGGGGGCTCCGGACCATGTGTTCCGGACGGATGAATTTTATTCCTGCGGCGGAAAATCCGCCAATGATGTGGTGCGTTTTTTAAATGAACGGTACGGCATGCACATGGATGCGGAGTCCACAGCTGCGGACAAGCGCCGCATTTATTTGGAAATGCTGGAAAAGGAAGGCATGCAGCCTATCCAGGAAGTGGTGGAATTCGTGCATTCCCTGGGAGACGCCCCCAAGGCGATAGCTACCGGGAGCGCCATGCCGGGAGCGTCCCGGACTCTGGCTGCTGCCGGACTTTCAGGCCTTTTTGATGTGATTTTGACGCCGGATGAGGTGGAGCATGGCAAACCTGCTCCGGACATGTTTTTGAAGGCGGCGGAACTCCTGGGGGCATCCCCGGACCGTTGCGTGGTTTTTGAGGATGCCGAACCCGGCATGAAAGCTGCCGCGGCCGCAGGAATGGACTGTGTACAGGTCCGGCGGCCATCCCTGGCCTGATTCCTCTTTCCAGATTTGGTACGGAAGGGGATTCCGGGATTTTCCTCCTTTCTTCATGCCCTTCTTCCTTTTAAGGAAAAGGCTTCACATTGCGCCCGGAATGCGCTAGAACCTTTTTTCCTATTGAACAAATAAAATATTATTTGCACATGAGCACAAACGACAAAACACCATCCGCCCCGACGAAAACCCGCATGACAGGAGCTGAAGTGCTCGTGGAATGCCTCGTGCGTGAAGGTGTAGACGTCGTCTTTGCCTATCCTGGCGGCGCCAGCATGCCGATTCATCAGGCCCTGAGCCATCAGCCCAAAATACGGACCATCCTGCCCCGCCATGAACAGGGAGGGGCATTCGGTGCGGAAGGCTATGGCCGCGTTACGGGCAAGGTGGGCGTTTGCATTTCCACCTCCGGCCCCGGCGCCACCAATACCGTGACGGGACTCGCCGACGCGCTGATGGACTCCACGCCGCTGGTGCTCGTGACCGGACAGGTCGGTTCGTCGCTGCTGGGCACCGATGCCTTTCAGGAGACCAATTTCGTGGGCATCACGCAGGCCGTCACCAAATGGAACTGTCAGGTCAAACGCACCGAAGAGATTCCGGGCGCCATCGCCAAGGCGTTCTACATCGCCCGTTCGGGCCGCCCCGGCCCCGTGGTCGTGGACATCACCAAGGACGCCCAGTGCGGAACGGCCCCGTTCAGCTACGAGAAAGTGGCTTCGATCCGCAGCTATGTCCCCGCATCGGTTCCCTCCGAAGAGCGCATCGACGAAGCGGCAAGGCTGATCGATGCCGCACAACGGCCTCTGGCGATGATCGGACAGGGCGTGATCCTGAGCGGCGGCGAAGCGGAGCTGCGCGCCTTCCTCGACAAGAGCGGCATGCCCGCGGCATCGACCCTGCTGGGGCTTTCGGCCCTGCCGACCGACTCGCCGCAGTACGTCGGCATGCTGGGCATGCACGGCAACTACGGTCCCAACATCAAAAACCGGGACTGCGACCTGCTCCTCGCCGTGGGCATGCGCTTCGACGACCGCGTGACGGGCAATCCGGGCTGTTTCGGGGCGAACGCCAAGATCATCCACCTCGAAATCGACCCCGCCGAGATCGGCAAGATCGTCCCGGCCGACGTTGCGCTGGTCGGCGACGCGAAACAGACCCTTCCGCTGCTCACCCGGCGCATACGGGCCCGCAGCCACCGGGCATGGATCGACGAATTCCGCGCCTGCGACAAGATCGAATACGAGAAGGTGATCCGCCGGGCGGTCCATCCCGCCGAAGGCCGTATCCGCATGGGCGAAGCGGTCGCCGCCGTGGCCCGCGCCTACGACAACGACGCGGTGCTGGTGACCGACGTGGGTCAGCAACAGATGTTCGCGGCCCGCTATTTCGGGTTCCGCCGCAGCCGGAGCATGGTGACTTCGGGCGGGCTGGGAACGATGGGTTTCGGGCTTCCCGCGGCCATCGGGGCCAAGCTGGGCGCCCCCGACCGCGAAGTGTGCCTTTTCGCGGGCGACGGCGGTCTGCAGATGACCATTCAGGAGCTGGGCACGATCTTCCAGTCGCAGGTGGCCGTGAAGATCGTCCTGCTGAACAACTCGTTTCTGGGCATGGTCCGCCAGTGGCAGGAGCTTTTCTACGACCGCCGCTATTCGTTCACCGAGCTGGCAAACCCCGATTTCGGGCTGATCGCCCGCGGCAACGGCATCGCCTACCGCTGCGTCGAGCGGCGCGAGGAGCTCTCCGAAGCCATCGCCGAGATGCAGGCCTGCCGGGGCGCATACCTGCTCGAAGTGCGCGTCGAGGGCGAAGACAACGTATTTCCCATGGTGCCGGCCGGCGCGCCCGTCGCAGCGATCCGGCTGGAGTAAAATCCGAACGAGAATGGAAGAACAAGAGTATATCATCACCGTATTTTCGGAAAACAAGGTGGGTCTGCTGAACCAGATCACCACGGTTTTCACCAGCCGCGACGTCAATATCGAGAGCCTCACGACCTCCGAGTCGGCGCTGGCGGGCATCCATAAGTTCACGATCGTCGTCCGCACCGGACCGGACCGGGTCGAAAAGCTGGTGCGGCAGATCGAAAAGAAGATCGACGTGCTGAAGACTTTCGTCTACACCTCCGACGAAGTGGTGCAACAGGAGATCGCCCTCTACAAGGTGACGCGCAGCCGCAGCGTCGAGCGCCTCGTGCGCCAGCACAACGTCCGTATCCTCGAAATCGACGACGACTACATCGTGGTCGAGAAGACGGGCCACAAGGCCGAGACCAAGGAGCTGTTCCGCCTGCTGCAGCCCTACGGCGTGCAGCAGTTCGTGCGCAGCGGCATCGTGGCCATCATCAAATCGCGGCGCGAACTGCTCAACGAGTACCTCGAAGAGCTGGAACGCAGCCGACGGCAGACGAATTCAAATCACTTTTAAATCATACTAATTATGGCAAAGATCAATTTCGGCGGAGTCGAAGAAAATGTTGTTACGCGCGAGGAGTTCCCCTTGGAGAAGGCCCGCGAAGTCCTGAAAAACGAAACCATCGCCGTCATCGGCTACGGCGTGCAGGGTCCGGGGCAGTCGCTCAACCTCAGGGACAACGGCCTGAACGTCATCGTCGGCCAGCGCGAGGGCAGCAAGAGCTGGGAGAAGGCCGTCGCCGACGGCTGGGAGCCGGGCAAGACGCTCTTCGGCATCGAAGAGGCCGCCGAGCGCGCGACGATCATCCAGTACCTGTTGTCCGACGCGGGTCAGATCGCCGTATGGCCCACCATCGAAAAACACCTCACACCGGGCAAGGCGCTCTACTTCTCGCACGGCTTCGGCATCACCTACAAGGAACGCACGGGCATCGTGCCCCCGGCCGACGTGGACGTGATCCTGATCGCCCCCAAAGGTTCGGGCACCTCGCTGCGGCGCATGTTCCTGCAGGGCCGGGGACTCAATTCGAGCTATGCGGTCTTCCAAGACGCCACGGGCCGCGCCTTCGAGCGCGTGGTGGCGCTGGGCATCGGCGTAGGTTCGGGCTACCTGTTCGAAACCGATTTCAAACGCGAAGTCTACTCCGACCTGACGGGCGAGCGCGGCACGCTGATGGGCGCGATTCAGGGCATCTTCGCCGCCCAGTACGAGACGCTTCGCGCCAACGGCCACACCCC
>ERZ857922.2366-NODE-2366-length-19302-cov-3.104692_pt1 | contig 19302 bp, 14 predicted proteins | sample MGYA00519579_ERZ857922 | MGnify/ENA primary metagenome ERZ857922 (study PRJEB31778, sample SAMEA3449375) | human gut metagenome | biome: human gut; feature: human-associated habitat; material: faeces | place: United Kingdom | collected 2010/2012 ... | reverse complement strand
ATCTTTAAATCAATTTCCCTTCCGATCATTCTGGTTGCGGTTATTGAGTTTGCGATTTTTGTCAATATGGCCATTCCATACTATCAGGGAATCAGCCTTCCGTTCGTTGCAAGCATCGTTATCGGTGCCATCCAGCTGGGTGCGACTGTTGACTATGCAATCCTGATGACTACCCGTTATCAGAGAGAGAGACAGCATGGCAAGAATAAGATGGAAGCCATCAGCATTGCCCATAAGACCAGCATGCCGTCTATTATCAGCAGTGGTCTCAGCTTCTTTGCGGCGACCTTCGGTGTTTCCTGCTATTCACAGGTTGAGATGATCGGTTCTATCTGTACACTGCTTGCCCGTGGTGCGATCATCAGTATGGTAGTTGTACTGTTTATCTTACCAGCTATGTTTATGATCTTCGATAAACTGATCTGTGTTACATCTATTGGTTTCCTTGGAGATAAAAAGGCAGCCAAAGCGAAATAAAACATAATCAGACGTCCTGGGAGCGCTGATTACGCTCAGAACAGCCGGCTTTGGAAGAAATCCGTTACGGTTCGCTCCGTGACAAGTAACACGCTTCGCGATGCATAGAAATCCTGCTTCAGCAAAATGAGGCAGGATTTTTTTGTTGAATAAAAGAGAAGAAAACGTTATAATTGTGTTGCATTTTAGAGCCTGTTTGAAAAAACATTCCCGCAAATTGTGACGTACATTTTGCAGAATGCCTTTTTCAAATACGTTTTAGGAAATGGAGTGATTTGTACATGACATTAGAAGAAATCCTTGCCCAGGTGCAAATGGGAGGACTTTCTCCGGAAGCAGCAGGGAAGCTGATTCGACAGGATGGCTACAAGGAAATGGATTATGCCAAGCTGGATACGGGGAGAAAAGCCCGTACTGGTTTCGCAGAGGTGATTTACTGTAGCAATAAGGCAGATGCCCATTTGCTGAAAATATTTGAACGTTTATATATGGAAGAGGGAGAAGTACTTGGAACAAGGGCTTCCCAGGCACAGTATGAGCTGGTGAAGGAGAAGTTTCCGGAAGCTCAGTATGACCCTGTTTCCAGAATCCTGAAAATAGAGAAGCCAGATAAGGTTCATGAGGGAAAGGTGGCTGTCTGTACCGCAGGCACTGCAGATATTCCGGTGGCCGAGGAAGCAGCACAGACTGCAGAATATTTTGGAACTCACGTGGAACGGATTTATGATGTTGGTGTAAGTGGAATGCACAGGCTGTTTTCCAGGCTGGAGATCATTCAGGACGCGAATTGTGTTGTGGCTGTGGCTGGCATGGAGGGTGCTCTTGCCAGTGTTATGGGCGGTCTTGTGAGCAGACCGGTGATCGCGGTGCCTACGTCTGTGGGATATGGAGCGAATTTCCATGGATTATCAGCACTTCTGACCATGATCAATTCCTGTGCTAATGGAATTGCCACCGTGAATATTGACAATGGATATGGAGCCGGATATCTGGCAACGCAGATGAACCGGCTGGCGCTTGGTAAGTAAGAGACACAAATTGGAAAGCAATTTGATAAATTTGTAACGAGGAGAATTATGGGAAAATCATTATATCTGGAGTGTTATTCCGGAATCAGTGGTGATATGACAGTGGCAGCACTGCTGGATCTGGGAGCAGATCAGAAGGTGCTGGAGGATGTACTTGAAAGTATTCCGGTGCAGGGATTTGAGATAAAAGTAAGCAGGGTGACGAAATCCGGGATTGATGCCTGTGATTTCGATGTAATCCTGGATGCAGAGATAGACGGACATGACCATGATATGGAGTATCTGCATGGACATGATCATGGAGATGAGATAGCAGCACATACTCACGAGCCCCATCGTCATCACAAACATCGCGGTATGAACGAAATCTGTCAGATACTTGCTGACACAAAGATGACTGACAGTGCCAGAGATATTGCCCTTAAAATTTTTCAGATCCTGGCAAGGGCAGAAGCAAAAGCCCACAATGTTCCGGTGGAGGAGGTGCATTTCCACGAAGTTGGAGCTGTGGATTCCCTTGTAGATATTTTGTCCGTGGCAGTCTGCCTGGACAATCTTGGAATTACAGAGGTCATTGTACCTGTATTATGTGAAGGAATGGGTACGGTCCGCTGCCAGCATGGCATTTTACCAGTTCCGGTTCCAGCGGTAACCCATATTGTACAGCAGTGTGGCCTGAATCTGCGGATCACTCCGGTACAGGGTGAACTGGTAACTCCTACAGGTGCGGCAATTGTGGCAGCAGTACGTACTTCCTGCAAATTACCGGAGACCTTTGCAATTGAGAAAACAGGTATCGGAGCTGGCAAGAGGACGTATGAGTGCCCGGGAATCCTGCGTGCAATGCTGATTCACCCGGAAGAATCCCATAAACCGGAAAGAGCGGTGGGAATTCCGGCAGGAAATGAAAGTGCGGCAAATGAAACTGCCAAAATTCAGACCGGTGTTACGGAAAGCGCGGATTGTGCAGATTACATCTACAAGCTGGAAACAAACATCGATGACTGCAGCGGTGAAGTACTTGGCTTTGTCATGGAGAAGCTTTTTGAGGCCGGTGCAAGGGATGTGCATTATACTCCTGTATATATGAAGAAAAACCGTCCTGCATGGCTTCTTACCGTAATCTGTAAGGAAGAAGATGTCCCGGGAATGGAAGCTTTGATTTTTGCAGAAACTACCAGTATTGGTATCCGCAGGGTCAGGATGGAGCGCACGATTTTGCCCCGGAGAAAGCGGAAAGTAATGATTCCCTTCGGTGAGGTGGAAGTGAAAATCTGCGGTTCAGAAGGAGCAGAGAAATGCTATCCAGAGTATGAAAGCCTGGCGGAAATCTGCAGAAAGACTGGAATTTCTTATGCAGAAGCCTACCAGATGGCAGTAGATGCAAGTAAGAACCTGGAATGATTGATGTTATTGGTCACGGAGTAACACAGTAACTGATTGATCGCTTCCAGGTTAAATCGCAATATTGCAACCTGGGAAAGAGTATGTTACAATACAGTTTGGCTTTTTTCCAAAAAGAAGTTTATATACGAATGCTTTGGATAAAACAGAAAGCCAAATTTTTCAAAATATAATGGAGTGAATATGAAGAAATATTTAGATAATCTCAGACAGTATCAGTTCCTGTTAAGTGAATTGGTCAAAAAAGGAATCAAGCTGAAATATCGTCGTTCCTACCTTGGTATTTTGTGGTCCATGCTAGAACCACTGCTTTCCATGGTGGTACTGACCATTGTCTTCGGAACCCTGTATGGAAACACGGACAAAACATTCCCTGTATACATTCTTTCCGGACGTCTTCTGTACAGCTTTTATTCCTCTGCAACCAAAGCTGCGCTGAAATCCATCCGATCCAATGCAGCAATGATCAAGAAAGTGTATGTACCGAAATATCTGTATCCACTTTCAACTGTAATTTATAATTATATTATTTTTCTGATCTCCCTGGTTGTGCTTGCCATTGTAGGCGTGATCCTGGGTGTGAAACCGACTATTTATCTGCTTCAGGCACCGGTTGCCCTGATCATCATTCTGATCCTTTCCTACGGAAGTGGAATGTTCCTTGCAACTATCGGTGTATTTTTCAGAGATATTGAGTACCTCTGGTCTGTTGCCCTGATGCTGATCATGTATACATGTGCCATCTTCTATTATCCAAGCAAGCTGCTGAAGAGTGGCTGGGCATGGATTCTGAAGTTTAATCCGCTGTACTGTACCATTCAGATTTTCCGATCTGCAATCTTCGGAGAGCCTATGTATGCGCCATATGTAATTTATGCAGTTGCATTCAGCGTAGTGATCACCATCATCGGACTTGTATGCTTCAAGAAAAAACAGGATAATTTTATTCTGTACATCTAGAACCTGTTTGAAAAATCATTCCCTGCAGAAAGTATTTTTCAAATACGCTCTAAACTACCATTTACAGGAACATGTTAAGGAGAAAATATGAGCAAGACAGCCATTGAAGTCGATAACGTAAGCATGAAGTTCAACCTGAGCCGTGAGAAGGTTGACAGTTTAAAAGATTATATATTTAAAACCATCAAGAGAGAAATCCAGTACAATGAATTCTGGGCTCTGAAGAATGTAAGCTTCAGCGTGGAAAAGGGAGACCGTGTAGGTATCCTTGGTCTTAACGGAGCTGGAAAAAGTACTCTTCTGAAGGTCATTTCCGGTGTATTCAAGCCTACTGAGGGTCATGTGGACAAACATGGGAAAATGGTTCCCCTTCTGGAGCTTGGCGCTGGCTTTGACCCGCAGTATACAGGAAAAGAGAATATTTACCTGTATGGTGCCATGCTTGGATATACCAAGAAATTTATTGACAGCAAATATGATGAGATTGTAGAATTCTCTGAACTTCAGAAATTCATGGATGTTCCGGTGAAGAATTATTCCTCCGGTATGAAATCCAGACTTGGCTTTTCCATTGCCACAGTAGTAGAACCGAAGATCCTGATCCTGGATGAGGTGCTTTCCGTAGGGGATGCCAAGTTCCGAAAAAAAAGTGAAAAGAAGATCATGAGTATGTTTGACTCAGGTGTTACCGTCCTTTTTGTATCCCATTCTCTGGAACAGGTACAGCGCCTTTGCAATAAGGCCATGATTCTGGAAAAAGGTAAGCTGATCGCATACGGCGACATTGATCCGATCTCTGAGCAATACAGTAAAATGATAGGTGGCTGATCATGAAAAAGGAATTAACCCGGGAAGTTTCCAGATATGACAAGCTGATAAAGCGTTTAGAAGGTGAAAAATGAAAATCCTGCAGGTAGGGCTGGGAAATAATCCTGGCGGTATGGAAGCATTTGTAATGAACTATTTCAGGGAACTGGCCAGACAGGGAGTATCCTTTGATTTTGTATCCATGTATGGAACGATTGCTTATGAGAAAGAAATCCTGGAGCTTGGTGGACGGGTTTTTTATGTTCCCAATATAAAAAAAGATTACTTTGGCTATATAAAGGCCTTTCGGAAGCTCCTTTCCCGGGAGAAGTACGATGTCGTGCATGTGAATATGCTTTCAGCAGCCAATATCGTACCACTTCGCCTGGCGAAGCAGGCAGGAGTGAGAAAGGTGATCGCACATTCCCATAACGCTTCAGCACCGGGAATTGTGCGTAAGCTGATGGATGGCATGAATCGTCCCAGAATAAAGCATTATGTGAATGAGAAGTTTGCCTGTTCCGAAAAAGCAGGCAGATGGCTGTTCGGAGATAAGGCTTTTGAACGGGGAGAAGTAACATTGGTTGCAAACGCAATTGAGACAGATAAATATGGCTTTTCAGAGTCAAACAGGCGGAAAATCAGAGAGAAGTTGGGGATTTCCGGGGATGCCCTGGTAGTAGGGCATGTAGGCAGGTTTCAGGTTCAGAAGAATCATGAGGCCATTCTCCGTATTTTCCATGAAATCCAACGAAAAGAGCCAGCTGCAAGGCTTTGCCTTATTGGTGACGGCGAATTAAAGGAACAGATCCAGGAGCAGGCTAAAAAGGCGGGTGTCCTGGATAAAATCATATTTACGGGAGTATGTCAGGACGTGGAGCGGTACTTAAGCGCCATGGATGTTTTCCTGTTTCCTTCTTTATTTGAGGGACTTCCATTTACTCTTCTGGAAGCTCAGGCCAATGGCCTGCCCTGTGTGATTTCAGACCAGATCACAGGAGAAGCAGTACTCTCCCGGGAAAATGTGACGATGATTTCCCTGGCAGAAAGCCCGGAGAAATGGGCCAAAACTGTATTTAAGATGAAGGAAGCCGGGAGAATCGAAAGAGAAGAAGCGGCCAGAAGGCTGGCAGAAGCAGGATTTGACATCCATAAGGAAGGGCAGAAGTTGATGCTTCTGTATGGCAGATAAGCTGACTGAGAAAGCTTTAGAGCGTGTTTGAAAAAGGCTTTCTGCAAGATGTGCGTCACAATTTCTAGACCGCAACCATTTAAAGAGCAGGAGAATAGGAATGGAAAAAATAGATTTTGTGCTCACCTGGGTGGACGGCAGTGACCCTGACTGGCTTGCACAGCGCAGGGAATATCAGCCTGGCAGGGGAACTGACGCCGGGGAGAGCAGATACCGCGATTGGGACAATCTCCAGTACTGGTTCCGCGGTGTGGAGAAATTTGCTCCCTGGGTAAATAAAATATATTTTGTCACATGGGGACATGTTCCAAAGTGGCTGAACACAGCTCATGAGAAGATTCAGATTGTAAAGCATGCGGATTTTATGGCGCCTGCTTATCTTCCTACCTTTAATATTAATTCCATAGAACTGAATCTTCACCGAATAAAAGGATTGTCAGAGCATTTTGTCTTTTTTAATGATGATATGTTTCTCATTGATTCCGTGAGACCGGAAGATTTTTTCAAAAACGGATTTCCCTGTGACTGCTGTATTGAGACCGCCCTTGTGCAGGACAATATCCGCAACCCTTTTGCCAATATTCTTATGAATGATGCAGCTCTTGTCAATATGCATTATAATAAAAAAGAAGTGATCAAAAAGCAGGCAAAAAAATGGTTTAGCCCGGCTTATGGAGCAATGCTCTTCCGCAATGTGCTGATGCTGCCTTATCGTGAATTTTCCAGTTTTAAATATTCACATCTTCCAAGTCCTTTTTTGAAAGCAACCTATTGGAAAGTATGGGACGAAGAGGGTGCTGTTCTGGATGAGGTTTGTAAGAATCGTTTCCGCACAGTATTCGATGTGAACCAGTACGTGATGAAATACTGGCAGTACATGGAAGGGAAATTTACGCCCCAGTCACCGAAGCTTGGAAGATTTTATACCATAGGAAAACATGATCAGCAGATCCACCATACCATTCGCAGACAGGCGTGTAAGATGATCTGCCTTAATGATGATGTGAATGTGGGTGATTTTGAGAAGCAGAAGAAAGAAATTCAGAGAAGCTTTGAAGTGATTTTTCCAGAGAAATCGTCTTTTGAGATGTAATTGCAGAAAGCCTTTTTCATACAGGCTCTGGTGTATCGTAATTTTTGTCAGGCAAATTATAGAAACGAGGGTAAGAGATGACAAAGGATTCCCTTAAAAGGAAAATAAAAGAAGAGGGTCTGGCTGGAAGTGTTCTTTATTATCTGGGTCGCTTTTGTTCAAAAGCGGAGCTTGCCATGGTGGGAAAATGGTTCGGGAATCACGGGAAGCTCCGTCAGAACTGCATTGTGCTGAAAAACCGTACCATGCAGGACATGACAGACAATCCCAGGGCCTTTTATGAATATCTGATTCAGAATAAAATAAATGAGAACTATCAGATTATCTGGATGGTTTCCGATAAGAAAAAATGTAAGAAACTGAAATGCAAGAATGTTAAATTTGTAACGGCAGAGAATAAATATGGCTGGTCCAGCCCCCTTTCTTATTATTATGGTGCTGTTGCAGGATTTTTTTTCTATACAAACAATACAGCTTACCTGAATTTTTACCATTGTAAAGGGCAGACCACAGTGAACATGTGGCATGGCTGCGGCTATAAGGATGCAGCCAAAGACAACAAGCCGCCTGCAGGAAAAAGCATGATGCATTTTGACCATGCCATGGTGCCGGGACCTGTGTTTGTGGAAACAAAATCCCGTTACTGGAACTGTGAGAAAGAGAAGATTCTTGCCCTTGGCTATCCAAGATATGACTGGATGCTCCATCCATCTGTCAGCCGTGGGGAGGCGCTGGAGAAGCTTTTTTCCCATAAGGATATGAAAACCGTGATCTGGATGCCTACTTTCCGAAAAAGTGAGGTGCTGATCAGCGCAGAGAATGAAATTGAACTTCCCTTTCAGCTTCCTGCATTGGAGAGCGAGGCGGAGCTGAAAGCACTGGATGTTCATTTAAGGGAATGCGGAATATTTCTGATCATCAAAAAACATCCCCTTCAGTCTGGCTGGTCCCTGGATGAAGGTGCGTATACCAATATCCGTTATGTGACAGAAGAAATGCTTCAGAAATCGGGCATTCAGCTGTATGAACTGGTGGGACTTATGGATGGACTGATTTCGGATTATTCCTCCATTGCAGTAGACTATATGCTTCTTGACCGACCTCTGGGCTATGTGCTCACAGACCTGGAAAGCTATCGAAATACAAGAGGATTTGTATTTGAAAATCCGGAAGCATATATGCCAGGTGAGAAGATTTACAATTTAGAGGATCTGAAGGACTATTTTTCCCATATCGCAGTTGGAGAGGATCCTTTTAAGGAAGAGAGAAGAAGATTATTGCCTGCAATGCACACTATGCCAAAGAAGTCAGGCTACTGCGAGGCACTTGCAGAGTATTTGAATATAAAGTAAAATAAAAGCGGAATGTACCCATTCAAAAAGGTTCTGGGATTATTTTTTCGTAGAAAACAGATACAGGAGAGGGATAAATGGGAAAGGTAATCGGATACACACAGGGAACTTACGATATGTTTCATATCGGTCATCTGAACCTGATCAAAAATGCTAAGAGAAGATGTGATTATCTGATCGTAGGCGTAAATACAGATGAGCTTGTGGAAAGCTATAAGAATAAAAGACCTATCGTGCCATTGGAAGAGCGGGCTGAGATCGTCCGGTCTATTAAATATGTGGACGAGGTGATCATCACGAATACCCTTGATAAAAAAGAAATCTGGGATAAGATCCGTTTCGATGAAATTTATATCGGAGATGACTGGAAGGGAAATGAGCGCTGGGAGCGCACCGGGAAAGAGATGGAAGCCCTGGGAGCCAGGCTGGTTTATCTTCCCTACACCAAAGATACTTCTTCTACAATGCTTCGTGAGAAACTGAAAGAGTATTAATGCGGACTGATTTAGAGCCTTTTTTAAACAGGCTCTGGATTGTAATATATTAAGAAAGGTAAAATCCATGGAAAGAGCACAGAGAATTCTAAAGAAATTTTCAAAAATCCTGAAAGAGCAGGGCGCAGGACCTTTGTTCACCACATTCAAAGGCTATGTGACTTATGCTTTATATGACCGCTGGAAAGTGAGAAGACTTCGTAAATTCCCCCCGCGTATGGTGAAAAACAGAATCCTGTTTGAGACAAATGATGATTTTACAGACAATTGCCGGGCTCTTTTTGATTATATGGTTGCAAATGGATATAATAAAAAATATGAGCTTGTCTGGCTGGTTCATGAGCCGGAGAAGTATAAGAAATACCAGGCGGAGAATGTGAAGTTTGTTCGCAATTTCAAGAAGAACACGACGATCCGCAGGGCAGCAGCTTACCGCTATGCATTGACCTCAGCCTTTATTTTTTACACCCAGGCGTTTAACTGGATCGGAATGGCAAGAAAGGGTCAGACTTTTGTAAATCTCTGGCATGGCTGCGGCTACAAGGCGAACAAGAACAACCGCAAGGTATTTTTCGACTACTGTCTGGTGCCAGGAGATGTGTTTATTGAGACGAAGAAAGAGTTCTTTGGCTGCAGTTCCAGGAAGCTTCTTGCACTTGGCTATCCCCGTTACGATCAGATGATGAAGGGAAGCAACGCCGCAAGAGCATATAAGGAAAAGCTTCTGAAAGCAGCTGACAGTGACAAGCTGATCCTGTGGATGCCTACCTACCGTCATGCAAGCAGCGAGAGACTGAATGAGGAAACGCTGAACAATGAATTTAATATCCCGATCCTGGACGATAAGGAGCGGCTTCTTGCTTTTAATAATTTCTGTCGTGATAATCATGTACTTGTGGTAATTAAGAAGCATTATCTCCAGATTCCATATGACTTTGGAGAAAATGTGCTGACAAATATTGTTTACCTGGAAAATCAGGATCTGGAAGACAATGGCTTGCAGCTTTATGAGTTTATCAACTGTTCGGATGCCCTGATTTCTGACTATTCCTCTGTGGCAATTGATTATCTGCTTCTCAACAGACCTATTGGATTTACCCTGGATGACTATGATGCCTATACGGAGTCCAGAGGATGGGTATTTGAAGATCCACTGGAATACATGCCAGGAGAACATATTTACAATGTACAGCAGTTTGAACAGTTTGTTCTGGATGTCAAAAATGGAAAAGATGACTATGAGAATCAGCGTAAGGCAATTCTTGCAAAGACTCATAATGTAACAGATAATTACTGCAAACGTGTTCTGGATTATTTCAAAATTACGGTATAACAGAGAAAATACGAAAGCCTTTTTTACATGCTTCAGGATTTATCCCGCAAAAGGAGGAAGCCCCTGCAGGGGTGGTATATAACATGAAAATATGTATCTGGATAACAAAAATCTTTGATCTGGGCGGAACCAAGAGAGTGGTTTCCCTGTTGGCAAACGAGCTGGTGAAAGAGCATGAAGTGACGATCATGACTTATGAAGACCGCTTTCGTGAAGACCGCACCATGTATCATTTAAGTGAAGATATCAATGTGGATTTCATTGACAACAGCCAGTTCGTGAATAAGCATCATACCCCGGCTTTCTGCGCCCGCTATCTGGTGAAGAAGCTCAATGACAGATCTGGTATGTTTAATAAAAAAAGCCTGAATTCCATTCTTGCAGAAGCAATTTTTCCCCAAAAAACAAGAGAGAAATGGGTGGAATATTTTAATTCCCAGGATTATGACGTGATCCTTACCACAGCATCCTTAAGCCTGAGACTTGCCATGATCGCGCCCCGGCTGAAAGCCGCAACCATCGGGTGGCAGCATAACTGCTATGACGGATATCTTCATGTGAAGCCTGTCGTTTTCTGGCAGCAGGAGAACCTTCTTCAGCAGTATCTCCCAAATCTGGACCGCTACATTGTGTTGAGTGATTATGATAAGCGCGATTATATGGAGAAGCTTGGAATAGATTGTGAAGTAAAAATCAATCCCAGAAGCTTTGTCAGTGAAAAGAAGTGCGATGTGAAATCAAAACGTTTTCTCATGGCGACCCGTTTCGTATATGCCAAAGGACTGGATCTGATGATGGAATCCTTTGAAGAGTTCTGCAAAGAGGATTCGGAGTGGGAGCTTGATATCATCGGAGACGGAGATCTTTTTGACCAGATCAGAGCAGACGCGAAGAAGCGTCATCTGGAGAAGCGTGTCCATTTTGTAGGATATACCAATGAGCCTGAGAAGTATTATCTGAATTCTTCTGTTTTCCTTCTTCCATCCAGATGGGAAGGCTGGCCTATGGTGATTATGGAAGCCTTTGAGTTCGGTCTTCCGGTAATCGCTTATCATATGGGCGCCATGGATCTGATCATTGATGATGGAAAGACTGGTTTCCTTCCTGAAGCGTTTGATCCCCACAAATTTGCCCAGGCCATGCTGAAACTGGCACATGACGAAGAGCTTCGTGTCCGGATGTCTGCGAATGCCATTGCCAAGTCTGATGATTTTTCTATCGACAAGGCAGTGAAAGAATGGGACGGACTTTTTGAACGTGTAGTTGCGAAGAAGAGGGGGAAGTGACATGAAGATCAACGTGAACAACCTGAAGAAGCTGGTGAAAAGGATGGTCCGCCCGGATGAAAATTCCGGTAAAGAAAAGGACACTTTTGAGGCTGCCTTAAAGAGAGCCAGGGATGAGGCAAAATACAATCTTACGGAGGAGCTTCGGGAGAAGTACGCGGATTTTCTTGACAGTCCCATAAAGGAAAAATGTATACTATACGAGGCATTTGGGGGCAGAGGCATGACCTGCAGCCCTCATGCCATTTTCAAGTATTTGCTGACCCAGACAGAATTTCAGGAGTATCTCCATGTCTGGGTCATTGACGATTTTTCGGATAATGAACCATGGATGGGACTTTACAGGGATGATCCAAATGTGAAATTTATTAAATTCCAGTCTGTAGAATACAGGGAATATCTGGCTACAGCCAAATATCTGATCAATAATGTAAGCTTTCCCGGATATTTTACCAAACGTAAGGAGCAGATCTTTGTGGATACCTGGCACGGAATCCCGTTAAAAACCATTGGATTTGACATTCCGGCAGGCAAGGTGAGTGCAGGAAATACAGTAAGGAATTTCCTTGCAGCAGACTATCTGATCGCGCCCAATCATTTTATGACAGAGATTTATGAGAATGCGTTCAAAATGAAAAATCTTTATCCCGGAAAAATCCTGGAAATCGGGCAGCCCCGTAATGACAGCTATTTTCACACAGACCGGGAGGCCATATTTAAGAAGCTGCAGATGGCAGGCGTGGAGGCAGATCCAAAGAAGAAGCTGATCCTTTATGCGCCTACCTGGAAGGGCAGCAGGTATTCCAGCCCTGATACCAGCCTGGATGCCTATGAGAAGATGATCCGCACTATCGAGGAGAATGTGGATACCAGGGAGTACCAGGTGCTGGTGAAGCCTCATCAGATTGTATACTACCACATTAAAGACACAGTAGGGATAACCGGCCAGTATATTCCTGCAACCGTAGATACCAATGAGCTTCTTCGTGCTACAGATGTTCTGATTTCCGATTATTCCAGTATTTATTTTGACTATCTGGTATCGAAAAAGCCCATTTTGTTCTTTATCCCGGATCTTGCAGAATATAAAAATTACAGAGGCTTATACTTCGGAATTGATAAGCTGCCGGGTCCTGTTGCAGAAACTTATGAGCAGCTTGGAGATTATGTGAAGGATGCCGAAAGAGCCATGGAGCCATACCGGAAGGTTTACGAAAGGGAAGCAGCCTGGGCGTGTCCGCAAGATGACGGAGAGGTCTGCCGCCGCCTTGCAGACATTGTGTTCCACGGAAAAGAAGATTCCCGGTGTATAGCCTGTCAGGATGAGGCGCAGTCACCAAAGAAAAAGCTTCTGATGTATGCCGGTGATTTTTCGGAGGGAGATGACACCGAAGCATTTCTTGGACTTGCAGAGAACCTGGATTTTCAGAAATACGATGTTACCCTGCTTGTGTGCGGTGGTGGAGACGATTTTGCAGAAGAACAGATCATAGGTCTTCCTACCGGGCTTCGGATCCTTTACCGTGGTCAGCCTTTTAACGGAAAAGCGGAGGAAATCGCGCAGAATGAGCTGTTTTTGAAGGGAAAAATAAAAGATATTCCACATGCTTTTTACAAGAGAGAGGCAAGGCGCCTGTTTGGAGAGGCGAAATTCGACTGTGCAATTGACCTTACCGGGAAAAAGAGCCTGTTTTCAGTGGTGGCAAAGGAGATGGATGGCGTTCGGTTTTTCCAATACAATGCACGTTTTGTCCGTGAAAAACAGATTGCAAAGGAGCTGGCAGGCCAGCAGGTAATCGTATCTGCCACAGAAAGCTACTTTATTGCCAGATACCAGGGAAGCAATCCAGCTGTTATTACCGTGGAAGCCATTCCGGCACCGGATACAGAGAAAATCAATTATATCTGTATGTACCAGCAGAAAGCCCAGAACGTTCTGAAGGCTTTTGACCGTCTGGAGAAAAATACTTGTCTTTACATTACCGGAAAAGGGAAAGGGTATCAGAAGCTGAAAGCTATGGTTTCAGAGCTTCACCTGGAGGGAAGGGTGATTCTTACCGGATGGCTTGAGAAACCCTTTGCATTTATGAATCTGTGCGATTATTTTATCTGTCCGGAAGGGGAAGAAGAAGGCCTGGGTACCCTTGCTGCAAAAACCATGAATATGAAGCTGCTGGCAGAAGACTGCACAACAGAGATGCCTTACAGCTTTCAGGCCATGTCCTGGAACGAGGAACAGAGTGGGAAGCTGGATGAGCTGATAGAAGGTAAGAGGACTTCAGATGAATGAGATAGAGAAGATTTTGAAAGATAATATGGAGGATTATGAGAGCGTGAAGCGTCAGGCTCTGAAATTCATCCATGAGAATAAGAAAGAACTTTCCAAAAACTATGCCTACGCAGAGGTATGCGGGAATCCGGTGGATGCTTCCTGTTTTTTCTTTCTTATAGATGAAAAAAAGCCTGGCAGTGATCTGCTGCTGGAAATGCTGGACTATGCGCTGAAGAATTATGTTTCCTCTGAGAAGGCGAGTGTTACGGCCTGCATAAAAGGCGGTTTTCATCTGGTGAAAAAAACAGGTGTGGACTATGTAAAAGAGGAAAGTCGTGAATATCTGGAGGCGCTTTCCCAGGCAGGTTACATTATCGGTAATATGGTTCTGCCAGGCTCTTTTGTGAAAAAAGAAGCACAGGTTTATTTTAATCCCATGCTGGAAATTTATGATAGGAAGTCTGTGGAGACTGCAGAATTTCTCTCAGTTACGGCAAGGGAGCTTCTGAAAACAGATTATATCTACGCTCCGTCTAAGAGCAAAGCGAAGGAAGCATGGCTGGAAAAATGCACCCTGGGAAAAGTCTATGATGGAAAAGTGATCATAGAGAAAAAGGAAGGCTTAAAAGAAGGCAGAGGCAGTCTTCTGGAGTGTATCCGAAGGCAGAATGCAGTGCCTGGAATGGAGTTTTTCTCCCTTCGAAATCAGGAGGAAAGGAAGAAAGTCCTGATCCTTAGCAGCTGGAAAGCCGAGCGGGAGGCTAAGCTTGTTGTCCGAAAGCTTGCAGACAGTATGGACAGGGAAAAATATGATACGGTTATTTATAGTGGCTGGCTTGGAAGCAAGGGAGATGTGAAAGAATTTCTCGCCTTTGAAAAAGAGCTTCCAAAAGTGATGGGCGCAGGAAGGATGACTTTGAGTGAGGAAGATTTCCTGAATTACCGTATGATTGAGAAAAATCCGGCTCTTTATCTGGAAAATCCGGAAATACGAAGATATATGCGAATGCTTGCCAGAAGAGAGTGGGGCAGGCTGTTCGGCAGCAGTTCCTGGGATGTGGTGATCATGGCTGGAAGTACAGGGTATCTGCCATATTATCTGGCAGCAGAGGCACCGGCGAAAATGAAAGTTCTGGTGGATCTTGATTTTCTGCCTTACATCCATGAAAAATATCCGGCAAGATGGCGAAAAGCCCTTACTGTATTTGACCGGATATATGCTCCGGCAGATTGCCAGCAGCTGGGAGACTACGGAAAGGAAAACCGCCTTCGGATAATGCGCCTTCCGGTACTTGCTGCAGCCAGACCAGAGGAGAACCAGGTGGAAACGGTTTCCTACAATGGTGAGACTTACCTTGTGTGTGGGAAATGGAACCTGCAGGGAGAGCGTATTTCCATGAAGCTGGTACAAAAGCCGGTTCCGGGAAGTATTCTGGTAAATGGTGAGCTTGCACCAACTGCAGAGCAGAAAAAAGCATTGGAGCAGCTATCGAAGGTGCACAGGATTTATGTGCTGGGGGCACAGAGCGCCGCCTATAAAAGCTTTTTGCCAGAAGCAGTGATCCTGGATGGATATGTGAAAAAAGAACTGTATCTGCAGCCTGCAGCCTGGGAATTTTTTGGAGCTTTTGAGAGTTATGTAGGAAACCAGGCCTTGGAATATGATGCATTGGAAAGAATATGTAAAACTTTTGGAGTGAAGGAGGACATTCCTTGATTCGTTCAGGGAGTGTCCTTTTTCTATAAAATGGGGGGAAAGTATGAATACGAAGAATAAAACCGGGAAATTCCGGATCATTTTCCGTTTCCTGAAAGGAAATATCCGGTTCTTTGTGGGGACGCTATTATTTTCGGTGCTGTTTACAGCATGTAATGCGTTGATCCCACAGATCGTGAAATACACAGCAGACCATATTCTGGTGCTGGATGGAATTCCGGATGGTCTGAATGTGCGGCAGACACTGCTTCTGGCAGCACTTCTGGTAGCTGCTTCGGCAGTTCTTTCGGGAGTTTTTAATTACTTAAGTAAAATGTGCCTGGCAAAAGGCTCAGAGAATTTCCTGAAATCCATCCGTGACACCTTGTATCACCACACCCAGTATCTGCCTTTTTCCTGGCATGTAAAGCACCAGACCGGGGAGATCATTCAGAGATGTACCTCTGACGTGGAAGTGATCCGTAACTTTGTGTGCAGGCAGCTGCCGGAGGTGTTTCGAATCTGTTTCCTGATCGTACTGTATCTGGGAATCATGTTTTCCATGAATGTGCAGATCACACTGGCTGCGGCAGCTTTTTTCCCGGTGATCATCGGTTATTCCTGCTATTTCTATTCCAGGATCGGGAAACGTTTTCAGGATGCTGATGAGGCGGAGGGGGCACTTTCCAGTACCGTGCAGGAGAATCTGACTGGAGTTCGTGTAGTGCGTGCTTTTGGTAGAGAAAAGTATGAAATCGACCGGTTTGATGAGAAAAATAATGCCTACTCCAATTTATGGGTATATCTTGGAAAACTGATGAGCGTTTACTGGGCATCGGGAGATTTGATCACCAACCTGCAGGTGCTGGTGGTTATGGTGACTGGTGTTGTTTTTGCCGTGAATGGACAGATCACATTGGGCGAGTTTATGGCATTTATTTCCTATAATGCGTCCCTGACCTGGCCGGTGCGAAGCCTGGGAAGGATTATTTCAGATATGAGTAAGGCTGGGGTTTCCATGGAACGTGTGGTTTATATTCTGGAGGCTGAGGAAGAGGATGCTGCTGTAAAGTGTGAAGCTAAGTGTACAGACAGAAATGAAAATGCAGAGAATATTGCGAAAAAGAAGAAGGCAGGACAGAGTGAGGCAACTCTGGCTTATAAGATTCCTGCGCGGACAGCAGAGCAAACGAGTGAGGATTCCGAAAATAAAGGCTGTGGAGAAAAGCAGACTTTGGGACCTGTCAGTGGAATGAAACCTGCCATGGATGGCGATATCTGCTTCCGCGATGTATCTTTCGGTTATTCTCCAGACCACCCGGTTCTGAAAAATATCAATTTCACAATCCCATCCGGAAGCACCTTTGCAATCCTTGGCACAACTGGAAGTGGAAAATCAACTCTGGTCCATTTACTGAACCGTTTATATGATCTGCCGGAAGACTGCGGCAGTATTACCATTGGCGGTACAGACATTCGTGACATTGACCGTCAGTACCTGCGCCAGAATATCGGCATGGTACTCCAGGAACCGTTCCTTTTCTCCAGAACCATCCGTGAGAATATTGGCATCACAAAGGAGAAGCTTCTGGATGAAGAAATTCGCCATGCAGCGGAGATTGCCTGTGTAGATGAGTCAATTCTTCATTTTACAGACGGATATGACACCATCGTAGGTGAGCGTGGCGTCACTTTGTCCGGTGGACAGAAGCAGCGTGTTGCAATTGCCAGAATGCTGATGAAAGAAGCTCCGATCCTAGTATTTGACGATTCCCTATCCGCAGTAGATACGGAGACAGACAACAAAATCCGCAAAGAACTGAAAAAAGAGATGGAGAAAGCAACGGTTATTATGATTTCCCACCGGATCACATCTCTTATGCAGGCTGACTGTATTATTGTGATGGACAAGGGAGAAATCCAGCAGATGGGTACCCATGAGGAACTACTCCACCAGGAGGGACCATACAAAGACATTTATGAGATCCAGATGAACAGTGACATCCGTCTCATGGAAGGAGGTGCAGCATGCGAATAGAAGAAAAAGAATATACAAAGTCTATTGATATTTCCATCTGGAAAAAGGTTTTCCCTTTCCTTGCACCCCGGAAAAATGTGCTGATTATGGTAATTGTGATGAATATTCTCTGCTCAGCAGTGGATATTATCATGCCGTTATTTCAGCGACAGGCCATTGATTCCTTTATCGCTAAAAATACTCTGGCAGGACTTGGAGGATTTATTGCGCTGTATATTGCAGTGATCGTCTTTCAGATGTGGTCCGTCATCTGTTTCACCAGAGGCTGCATGACACTTGATGTGGAAACAGGCCGTGATATGAAAAGGGCATTGTTTGTTCATCTTCAGAAGCTGTCTTTTTCCTACTACAATGCAACTCCGGTTGGATATATCCTGTCCAGGGTAATGAACGACGTAGCCAGGATCACAGAGTTGATCGCCTGGGATGTGATCGATATGCTGTGGGCTATCTTTTATGTAGTGGGTGTGTTTGTTGCAATGCTGTTTCTGAACTGGAAACTGGCTTTGGTGATCATGCTGATCGTTCCAGCTATTGCAGTCCTTACCTGGTATTTCCAGAATAAGATCCTCACATGGAACCGTCAGGTGAGAAAAATCAATTCCAAGATCACAAGTGGCTACAACGAAGGAATTATGGGCGCGAAAACTGTGAAATCCCTGGTTGTGGAGGAGAAAAACTTCCGGGAGTTTGCCTCTGTCACTGAGGAGATGAGAAGTGCGTCTATCAAGGCTGCCAGATTAAATGCAATTTATATTCCGCTGGTAGTTTTCTTTGGAGCTCTGGCAACTGCCCTTGTACTGGAGCGTGGCGGCATTATGGTTCTGAATGGAAGTATGGACATAGGAACACTTGCTGCATTTACTGCATATGCAGTTGGAATTTTTGAACCAATTCAGAGGCTTGCAGGAATTTTGTCCCAGTGCATTTCTGCTCAGGCAAATATTGAGCGGGTGACCTCCCTTCTGGAAGAGAAGCCCCAGGTGGTAGACTCCCCAGAGGTTCTGGAAAAGTATGGAGATTTCTTTGATCCCCACAAGGAGAACTGGGAACCCATTAAAGGCGACATTGAGTTTGAAAACGTTTCATTCCAGTATCCCGATGGAAAAGAAGAGGTGCTCAGCAACTTTAACCTGAAAATTCCGGCTGGTACCAATGTGGCAATCGTCGGAGAGACCGGTGCAGGAAAAAGTACGCTGGTGAACCTGGCCTGCCGTTTCTTTGAGCCCACTAAGGGAAGAATCCTCATCGACGACAGAGATTACCGTGAGCGAAGTCAGTTGTGGCTGCACAGCAACATCGGGTATGTGCTTCAGAATCCCCATCTGTTCTCCGGGACTGTGATGGAGAATATCCGTTATGGAAGACTGGATGCCACTGATGAAGAGGTAAAGGCTGCTGCGAGGGCAGTTCATGCCGATGAGGTAGCCGAAAAGCTTGACAAAGGTTATGACAGTGACGTAGGTGAAGGCGGCGACCGTCTCTCCACCGGAGAAAAGCAGCTTCTTTCCTTTGCCCGCGCAGTACTGGCAGATCCCGCCATTTTCGTTCTGGACGAAGCAACTTCCTCTATCGACACCAAAACCGAGCAGCTGATCCAGCAGGCTACAGACAAACTATTGAAAGACCGCACTTCCTTCCTGATCGCCCACCGCCTGTCCACCATCCGAAACGCCGACCTGATTCTGGTAGTCCGTGACGGTAAGATCGTAGAGCAGGGAAAACACAAGGAACTGTTGGCGAAGAAAGGCTACTATTACCAGTTGGTACGGCAGCAATTTGCGGATGAGGAGTCCAGGAAGGTACTTAGCTAAGTTGCTATTTAGTTGATTAAAAGTTCTTCAATGCGGACGCATTTGGACAATGTGTA
>ERZ857922.2360-NODE-2360-length-19324-cov-17.266231_pt1 | contig 19324 bp, 19 predicted proteins | sample MGYA00519579_ERZ857922 | MGnify/ENA primary metagenome ERZ857922 (study PRJEB31778, sample SAMEA3449375) | human gut metagenome | biome: human gut; feature: human-associated habitat; material: faeces | place: United Kingdom | collected 2010/2012 ... | reverse complement strand
CTTATTCTATAAGCGATTGTCAAATTTTAGCTCCCCAGTAAAATATTTAGAGCCTTTTTTATTACAATATTCTTTCAAATAAAGTTAAGCTTTATTTGTTATTTATTAATAATTATTTTATAATACTTTCTTGTATTTTGACTTAGCTGAAAGGAGCTTACTATGAATGCTAAAAAATACAAACATTTATCTTTTGAGGATAGATGTGTTATTGAAGATTTTTTAAATTACAATTATAATTTTACACAAATTGCTAACAGATTGCATAAAGACATAACTACTATTTCTAATGAGATTAGAAAACATAGATTTTTAAGATCTAACTCTCACACTAATACCAACAATATTTGCTGTTTTGAATCTAAACCTCCATATGTTTGCAATGGCTGCTCTAAATTTAATAATTGTAGAAAAATTAGATATTCTTATTCTCACGCTGTTGCTTACAATGAATATAAAAAGACTTTATTCAAAACTAGAAGTCACTTAAAAATCACTAAAGAAGAAATCGCTTCTATTAATGATATTATTTCTCCTTTAATGATTCACAAACATCACTCTGTCAATCAAGTTTATATTAGTCATCCTGAGTTATTACCTTTTTCTAAATCTACTTTTTATAAATATATTGATTTTGGAATCTTTAATGTGAGAAACATTGATTTAGCTAGAAAAGTTAGATTTAAAATTAATAAAGAGTATTCTTGTTTTATCTAAAGCATTTCTAATTTGAAGAATAATATGAAATCTATCAGAAATTAAAATAGCTTTTGCGTGCGAATCAGAGATTTTAAGTAAAATCTCTTTTCTTTATATAAAAAAAATGTTATTATTAATATAGGTGATAAAATAAATGAGTAAAGAGGGTAAAAAAGAGAAAAAATTTAATATATTTAATTTAATTGTTAATATTATAGCATTTTCAGCGGTTATATTATTTATATGTCTAATTTATTTTAGTAATACAAATTATAATACTGTAAAAAATGGTAATGAACCTACTGGTTATAGAGAATTAAAAAAATATACTAAGAATGGTCGTAATATAATAGTTTATAATTACACTTTATATAAAATTGTAGTTATCAAATATGCCGATACTGAGACTTATATTTTAAAACCATTTTTCATAGAGGATTACTCTGGAGGAAAATAATGGATTTTGATAGTTGTTTAAACGAATTTAATAAATATGTTGCAAATTATGATTTAAAAATAGCAGAAAACAAATATAAATATGATCATACATTAAGAGTGATTGAATTTACAAAGACAATTTGTAAGAATGAAAATTTTAATGAAGAAGAAACTAATATCGCTTTAATATGTTCTTTGCTTCATGATATAGCTAGATTTGAAGAATGGACAAAGTATCATTCTTGGAATGAAATTGATCATGGTGATTTAGGATACGAAATACTTTCTAATAAAAATTATATTTTAAAATTTGTGAGTTATGAATATAAAGCTACTGTGCTAAGCACAGTTAAATATCATAATAAATTAGAAATTCCTGATGAACTTGATGATTTTACTTTGAAAATGCTAAAGGTAGTAAGAGATGCAGATAAATTAGATATTTTAAATACACAGTATAATCCATATAATGAAAATTCTTTAACATTAAATTTAGATTATTCTAAAAAATATAATTTAAATAGTTTTGTTATAGATAATTTTATAAATGAAAAAATGTTAGCAAGAGATAAAGTAACTAATATTTGTGAAGATATAATATTTTATTTATCGTATTTATTTGATATGAATTATCGTACAAGCTTTAAAATTATTTATGATTTGAAAGTTGTAGATATTAAACTTGAATTATTAAAAAAAGTTATGAATGATGATGAAAAATATAAAATATTAGAAATAAAAGCTAAAGATTATTTGGAATCAAATATTAAATTGTGAGGTGAAACATGAAAAAAAGAAATTTATTTATATTTGTTTGCGTTTTGACTTCTTTAATTGGAGTAATAGGGTATACTTATTCTAAGTGGTCAGTAGGTTTTGTACAAAATGAAGTTAATGTTTTGAATGTTTCTTGTTTTGATACTACATTGACTGAAAATAGTTATATTAATTTAGAAAATACATACCCTATGAAAGATAGTGATGGCTTAAATACAACACCTTTAAGTTTTACACTAACTAACAATTGTAAGTTAGATCAAAATATTCAAATTAATTTAGAAATACTTAATGGTGCAAATAATTTTGATCCATCTCAAATAAAGTATAGTTTGGATGATCTACCACCACAATTTTTAAATACTTTAACAGAAACTACAAAGACACTTGATAATGCAAGTATAAGTTTTAATTTACATAATGACGTAATTCAAAAAGATACAACTCATACTTATAATTTGAAAATGTGGGTAGATGAAAATGAAACAGTAGAAAGTGCTTCTAATAAAAATTTAGAAACAAAGATTACAGTTATAACATCTTATGGAAAATAAGATGTTTTTTTATGCAAAAAATATCAAAAAATAAGAAGTTTTTTCTAGTTTTGTCGAAAGTCTTGAAATATAAAAAAATTACTATATAATACAGTTCGAGAAGCAAAGAGAAGATGCTTGCTACCTTACTTTAGGGACTAAAATTCAGGGGGTTTTGGTAAAACTATGAAAGAGGGTAGTACATATGACCAAAAAAGATTTTTTAATCTTCGGATTATACATCTTAATAATCATACTATTATATATAATTTATAAATTAATAATTATATTAATATAATAAAAAAAGCATCTTTATTCTTAAAACCTGAATAAAGGTGCTTAACACATACGTGGCAAGCATCAAGTCCCTAAAAGACTTTTTGCTTCTCACCTAAATTAATAATATCATAGATTTTATATAGATACAATTTTTTTATTAAAGATATTTTTCATAAATACATTTTTTATAAGAAAAGATGACAATTTAATAGAAATTTGATAAAATACACTTGGGTGATTTTTATGTTAAATATTAAAAATTTATCTGTAGATGCAGAAGATAAAAAAATATTAAATAATTTAAATTTAAATATAAATGATGGTGAAATCCATGCAATCATGGGTCCAAACGGAGTAGGTAAATCAACATTATGTAAGGTAATTCTTAATGATAAAAATTATAAAAAAAGTGGTACTATTATTTTGAATGATAAAGATATAACTAATGAAGAAACATATCAAATAGCAAAAGATGGTGTATTTTTACTTAATCAAAATCCAATTGAACTTGAAGGAATTACCAACGCTGAAATGCTAAGAACAACTCTTAATGCCCAAGGAAAAAAATTAAATATATTTGAATTTAGCAAAAAAGCTAAAGAAATATGTAATGAATTAAATATTCCAGAAAATTTTTTACATCGAGAAATAAACTTAGGAATGTCTGGTGGTGAAAAAAAGAAAAACGAATTAATTCACTTATGGATGTTAGAACCAAGCTTTATAATACTTGATGAAATTGACTCTGGATTAGATGTTGATGCTCTTAAAGTAGTGTCTGAATCAATTATGAAATATTATAAAAAATTTAAACCAAGTATTTTAATTATTACTCATCATAAAAAAATCTTAGAATATATAAAACCAGACTTTGTTCATATTTTAAAAGATGGAACAATTAAAAAATCAGGTGATTACAGTCTTGCAAATTATGTAGAAGAGAATGGATTTAATAATATTTAGGTTAATATTATTACGATAAAATAAATTTATGAATATTATAAATATAAATACCAATGATTTTGAAATAAATGATGAAAATTGCAAGATAATAATTAATAATGATGAAGTAAATTTAAGAATAAATGGTAATTCTACCATTTATGATTTTAATGAATGCGATAATTTAAAATTAAAAATAGATGTTTTAGAAAATAGCAGTTTAAATTATTATATGTTTTCTAATAATAATTTTAAAAATAAAATAATTGAGATAAATAATTATGAAAATTCAATTACTAATTTTAATTATTCCTTTATAAACAATGATAACTGTAAACTTATAATAAATAATAATATTATTAAAAATAATATAAAAAGTAATATAAGAGTAAGAGGAGTAGCCTTAGAAAATGCTACCGCTATTATTGATAGCAATGGAAAAGTAACAGAAAAAACTTTAAATAATGAATTTAATGAAGATTTAAGAGGATTAAATTTAGAAAATGGATTTATTAAAATTAATCCAAATATGTTTATAGATTCTAATGATGTTATAGCAAATCATAATTCTACTATTGGAAATATAAATAAAGATTATTTATTCTACTTAAATTCTAAAGGAATAGAAAATGATAATGCTAAAAAACTTATTATTTCTGGTTTTTTAAAAAGTATTTTAAATAGTGATATGAATGAAATTATAGATAAAAATAATTAGGAGGTGAATTTATGCATAGAGAAGATTTTCCTATTCTCCAAAACAATCTAATTTATTTAGATAGTGGTGCAACTAGTTTAAAACCTAAATGTGTTATTGATAAAATTACAGAATACTATAGAGATTATTCAGCAAATGCTCATAGAGGTGATTATGACCTATCTTTAAAAGTAGATTATGAATATGAAAGTGCTCGTGATGAAATTAAAGAATTTATCAATGCTAGATATAGAGAAGAAATTGTATTTACAAGTGGATCTACTGATTCGTTAAATATGATAGCTACAGGATTTTTTAGAAGATATCTTGATGCTAATGATGAAATTGTAATTACCAAAAGTGAACATGCATCAAACGTAATGCCTTGGTTTAGACTTGCTAAAGAAATAGGATGCAAAATAGTTTATGTTCCTCTTGATGAAAATTATTATGTTACAATGGATAATATAAAAAAGGTAATAAATGAAAATACAAAAGTAATAGCGCTGGCTGAAATTACTAATGTAGTTGGTGATATAAGGCCAATTAAAGAAATAACAAAACTAGCTCATGAAAATAATGCTTTTGTAGTTGTAGATGGTGCTCAAAGTGTACCACATTTAAAGACTGACGTTATAGATAGTGATGTAGATTTTCTTGCTTTTTCAGGGCATAAAATGTGTGGACCTACTGGTATTGGAGTACTTTATGGTAAAAAAGAATTATTAGAAAAAGTGATACCAACAAATCTAGGTGGTGGAATGAATGAATCATTTGATGATGAAGATCATGTTTATTTAAAACAACTTCCTCATAGACTAGAAGCGGGAACACCAAATATAGCTGGAGCAATTGGGCTTGGTGAAGCAGTAAGATACTTAAAGAAAATAGGTCTAAACAATATTCATAAACATGAAGTTGAACTTCGAAAATACTTAGTAGATAATTTAATAACAATTCCTCACATTGATATAATAAATATAGAAAGTGATAGTGGAATAGTAGCATTTAATATAGATGGGATATTTTCCCAAGATGTTGCTTATTATTTAAATAAATACCATATTTGTGTAAGAGCTGGAAATCATTGTGCTAAAGTTTTAAAGAGTGCTATAAATGTTAATAATACATTAAGAGTAAGTTTATATTTTTATAATACAAAAGAAGAAATAGATTTATTAATAAAATTACTAAGTGATAAAAATAAGATATTAAGAGAGATGTTATAACAATGGATGAAAATTTAAAGAGAGAAATTATTTTAGAAAATTATCAAAATCCTATGAATAAAGAAAGCATTGATGATGAGAGATATGTTAAAGTAAATACTAATAATGAAAGTTGTATTGATAATTTAGATATTTATTTATTAGTTGAAGATAATATGATAAAAGATATTAAATTTGATGGTGAAGCTTGTGCTATTTCAACTTCTTCAACTTCAATAATGATTCATAATTTAATTGGAAAAACAATCGATGAAGCCATTAAATATATGGAAGAATTTGATAATATGGTAAACGAAAAAGATTATGATAAAGATTTACTTAATGAAGCAATAGTGTATGATACGATATATAAACAAGCTAATCGTAAACATTGTGCACTACTTCCTTATCTAGGAATAAAAAAAGCCTTAGAAAAAATAAAAAAATAATGTCAAAAAAGCGTTTAAAAAACGCTTTTTTCTTGTATAAAAATAAATTAGTAAATATAATTAAATTAAGGTGATAGAATGCAAGATATGATACCAACACAAGAACTAATTCCTATTAGTTTAATTAAAGCAATAATAAGTGATAGTAATAAATTTGTAGATTTTGTAAAAAAAGATAAAGAGTTTGCGAATGTTGACCAAAAATACTATGTTAATGCAATTAATGAGTACGTTCAGTATGAAATAAACAATGGAAATTTAACAAAAGATGAATTAAAAAGAATCAAATATTTAAATAGTAAATTTAAAATAAAGAAAAAATATAAATTGAATAAAGAAAAAAATGAAATAACAGTTGATGATGTTTTAAAGATTTTAAATAGTGAAGAATTATTTAATAAATTTTATAACTATGAAGAAAATAAAGAATTTTTCAATAACATACCAATTGAAAATTACTTAAATACTATGTATGATTTATTTGATTATTTTGATTCTAATAAAACTACTGTCATTGACAGTGTATGTCAAAGAAGATTTAATATACTTATGCAAAAGTATTCTTTAAAAATTAAAAGAAATCATCTAATGAATGGTGAAATAACTTATGAAAGATTAAATGAAAAATTAGAAAATTTAATGTTTAAAGGAATAAATTCTAATGATTCAAAATTCACCATTGCTAGAAAGTTATATTTAAATAGTTGTAAATTTCTAAATTATGACTTAGATTATTTATTTTATGATTCCTCAGATATATCTAAAGAAGGAGTAGATGTCAACGAAAAAATTAATGCTTTAAAATATAAAAATATAAGAGAGATAACTTTTGATGATAATGAAGTAATTTGTTCAACTTGGGCAAAAATATATGCAAGTTTACTAAATAAAGTAGGAATTAAAAATAGAGTTAGAGGTGATTATCACAAATTTGTAATATTTGATTGTGATGGTACACTTATGTCTGCAGATGCTACTCAATCTGTAAAAGATATGTATACAGGCATTTACATAAATGATTTTACACGAGTACAATTAGGTATTAAAACACAAGGATATGAATGCTTAGAAAAAAATAAAGATGTTAGTGTAATTATAAAAAATATTGATAAAGAATATGGGTATCCCAATATGTCATTAGAAGATTTAAAAAGTAATTTCTTAAATACCTATAGTACAGTTGAAGAACAAAATCCTAATAAAATACGAATATTTAAAGATAATATGACTAAGCTTTTTGCTTTAGTTAAAAATTTGAATTTAAGTGGTCTTGAAAAATTAAAAGCTCTTGAAAATTATGCAGAATTATTATTTCCAAGAGAAGAACTTGAAAATATCAATTATAAATTTTGTGTGAAAAATGAATTAGAAAAAAGAGTGCCATATTTGTTATTTACATATAAACTAGATGATGAGTACCTTTACTTTCTAATTAGTGAAAATGATATAAAAAAAGTAACAAAAGAAGAATTAGAAGAAAAATTAAATACAAATTATTATTTATTAAATGCTTATGTAACAGCTATTCCAGGATTTGAAGAAGCTAGAAAAATCTAGCTTCTTTTACTTATATTTAAAACTATTCCAATACTTGTCATAGATACAAGAAGTGATGATCCACCATATGATAAAAATGGTAGCGTAACTCCAGTTACAGGAATAAGACCCACGACAACACATAAATTTAGAATTGCTTGAATAATAATTCCAAAAGCTAAACCAAATGCTAAATATTTTTTAAATAAGTCAGTTTGTCTTAAAGCAATTTTTATACATCTATAAAATATAATGAAAAATAAACTACAAACAATTAGAACTCCTAATATTCCAAATTCTTCACTGATAATAGAAAAAATAAAATCAGTTTGAGGTTCTGGTAAGTAAAAGCTTTTTTGTCTACTATGTAAGAATCCTTGGCCCAAAAGACCACCTGGCCCAATGGCATACAAACTTTGAATTATTTGGAACCCACTACCTAACGGGTCACTCCAAGGGTTTAAAAATGATACAATTCTCGCCATTCGATATGGAGCAATTATTATTAATAAAATTATACCCAATATTCCAAATAAACCAATATTTGTAAAAAATGATATTTTTACTCCTGATGTAAAAATAATTACGATTAAAGTTAATGTTATAACCATTGCTGTACCAAAGTCAGGTTCTAACATAATAAGGGCAAAAAATATTCCAATTATAATTAATATGGGGAAGACACCTTTTTTGATGTTTGTCATTAATTTATTATTATTTGAAAGATATTTAGAAACATATATTATAAGACCAATTTTACTAAATTCACTAGGTTGAATACCAAGTCCTCCAATTCCAAACCAGCTTCTTGAACCATTTCTAATTGTTCCTATCCCTGGTATTAAAACTAACAATAATAAAAGAAAGCAGCAAAATAATATTAAATTTGCTTTTTTCTTTAAAAAATTAATATCCAATTTAGAAAAGAAAAATATTAACACTAAACCTATTATAAAAAATATACTTTGTGCCTTAACAAATTTAAATTGATCATGAAATTTATATTCAGCCCATACAAAACTAGCAGAATAAATCATTATTATCCCAAATATTGCTAACATAAAAGTGGCAAATAATAAAATATAATCAACTTTATTTTTTCTCATTATCATCATCACTATAATATTATTTTTGATTGCTAATTTTAATGAATAAATTATTTATTAAATAGTGACTTTAATAAAAGTATTATTTTTGATACAATTTAAGTAAGGTGGTTTAGAATGCATGCAATTGATATTATTTTAGAAAAGTTATCAAAGTCAAAGTTTAGATCATCGTTTAAACTTAAGGAAAAAGATTTTGTTTATATTGATAAGGTAGGTATAAAAAAAATATCTAACCATGCTTATGAATTTATTAATAAAAGATTAAAACCACAATATATTGAAAATGATGGTAAGCAAACTCCAATGAAAGGACATCCTGTGTTTATAGCTCAGCATGCAACTGCTACTTGTTGTAGATCATGTCTTTATAAATGGCATCATATTAAGAAAGATAAAGAATTAACTGAATTAGAAATCAAATATATTGTTAATGTTATTATGAAATGGATAAATATCCAAATAGAGAGTAGGTACAATAAATGAAAATAATCGTAATTGGAGCTGGAGCAAGTGGACTTCTAACGGCAATTAAATTAAGCAACAATGAAGTTACTATACTTGAAAAAAATAGTGTAAGTGGAAAAAAATTATTAATAACTGGTAATGGCAGATGTAATTATTTTAACGATAAACATAGTATTTTAAATTATCATAGTTCATCAGATAATTTAAATGATTTTATAAAAAAAAGTGATTTTAATAATATAAAAGCATTTTTTGATACAATTGGCATCGAGCCAGAAATTAAAGAGGGATATTATTATCCAAAATCAAAAGAAGCTATAAGTTTTAGAAATATTTTAGAATTAGAAGCAGATTTAAGAGGAGTAAATATAATTTATAATACAAATGTTATTGATATAAAAAAAGATAGTGAAATATTTACAATTTATACTTCTAGGGGTATTAAATATGAAGCTGATTATGTTATAGTAGCAACAGGTGGATGTTCTTATGAAAATACAGGAAGTGATGGTAAATGCTTAGAAATAATCAAAAAATTAGGCCATAAAATTATTAAACCTCTTCCTGGTCTTGTTCAGTTAGAATCAGATGGTAAAATTAAAAATGCAAGTGGTGTTCGTACTAAAGTAGAATTAACTTTATATGAAGATAATATAAAAATAAAAAATGAAATGGGGGAACTTCAAATAACAGATTATGGAATTAGTGGAATTTGTGTAATGCAATTAAGTTCAATTGTTTCTAAAGGACTTGATAGTGGTAAAAAGGAAGTAATAGGGATAAACTTTTTACCAGAAGTAAGTGATGTATTTTACTGGCTAACAAAAAGAAGTGAAAAATTAGATAATAGAAATATTAGCCAGTTGCTTGAAGGAATAATAAATTATAAACTAATTAAATTAATTCTAAGAAAGTCTAAAATTGAAGAGAATGAATATTTAACTGATTTAACAGATGAAAGAATAAAAAAACTATGTGATAATATTACAAATTATCAAGTTAATATTACTAAAACTAAAGGATTTTCCAGTGCTCAAATTACAGTTGGAGGAATTTCTTTACAAGATGTTACTTCAAACTTTGAATCTAAATTTATAAATAATTTATTTTTTACCGGAGAAATTTTAGATGTCAATGGTGATTGTGGGGGATATAATTTAATGTTTGCATGGCTTAGTGCTCTTAGAGTAGGAGAATATATAAATGATAAGACTAAGACAAATTAAAATAAATATCGATAAAGATAATAAATTAGAGATTACGAAAAAAATTGCTAAAAAGTTAAAAATTAATGAAGTTTGTGTACTTGATTATAAAATTTCTAAAAGATCAATAGACGCTAGAAAAAAAGATAATATAGAATATGTCTATGAACTTGATGTAAAAGTTAACAATGAAGAAAAAATCTTAAAGAAAATTAGTAATTCCGATGTATTTAAAACTCCATTTGAAAGATATACTTATAAAGTTACAGGGACTAAAAAATTAAATTACCGCCCAGTAGTGATTGGCTTTGGACCAGCCGGTATGATGTGTAGTTACATGCTTGCTAAATTTGGATATAAACCTCTTATTATCGAAAGAGGTAGTATGGTTGATAAAAGAATTGCAGATGTAGAAAAATTTTGGAATGAAAACATTTTAAATTCTAAAAGTAATGTTCAATTTGGAGAAGGCGGAGCTGGGACTTTTTCTGATGGGAAGTTAAACACTTTAGTAAAAGATAAGTATTATCGCCAAAAATTTATTTTTGAAACATTCGTAGAGAATGGAGCACCAGAAGAAATTTTATATGACTCCCATCCTCATATTGGCACAGATATTTTAAGAAAAATGGTTAAGAATATTCGCAATAATATTATAAAAATGGGTGGAGAATTTAAATTTGATACAACCGTTACGGATATTATTATAAAGAATAATGAGTTAGAATCTTTAGAGCTTAATAATAGTGAAATAATAAAATGTGATTTAGCTGTTTTAGCTATTGGCCATAGTGCTCGCGATACTTTTAGAATGCTAAATAAAAATAAAATAGAAATGCAAAATAAACCATTTGCAGTTGGAATAAGAATCTCACATAATCAAAAAGATATTAGTTATTCGCAATACAAAGATAATTATAAAAAATTACCTCCAGCATCTTATAAATTGACTTATCAAACAAAAAATAAAAGGGGAGTTTATTCTTTTTGCATGTGTCCGGGCGGATATGTAGTAAACTCTTCTTCAGAAAATGGGAAACTTGCTATAAATGGAATGAGTAATTTTAAAAGAGAGAGTAGTAATGCTAATAGTGCAATTATCGTAACAGTAACTGAAAAAGATTATGGTAATCAATTGTTTAGTGGTTTGAAATTTCAAGAAGAATTAGAATCAAATGCTTATAAAATAGGTGAAGGATTAATACCTATCCAACTTTATAAAGATTATAAAGATAATGTTAAATCTACTGGTTTTAAGAGTGTAAAACCAGTGCTTAAAGGAAATTATAACTTTGCTAATATTAACAAAATATTTCCAACATATATTAATGAATCATTAACTGAAGCAATTGAATATTTTGGCACTAAAATCAAAAACTTTAATAATGATGATGCTATTATTGCTGCAGTAGAATCAAGAACATCATCACCGGTAAGAATAGTTAGAGATGATAATTTAGAAGCTAATATTAAAGGAATATATCCTTGCGGTGAAGGAGCTGGTTATGCAGGTGGCATAACATCAGCAGCTATTGATGGAATAAAAGTTTTTGAAAAGATAGCTGATAAATATAATAATTTGTAGAGTTTACAAAAAATAATTTTATCTAAACTTGAAAAAAGCAATTCTGTATTGTAATATGATAGTAAGAAAAGAGGAAAGTGTGATATGAAAAAAAATGTAATAATAGTTGTTTTACTTTTATTATTAATAGGGTTAGGTGGTTATATAGGATATGATTATTTAACATATAAAAAAGAAAATAAAACACCAGCAGAAAAGGTAAATGATGATAAAAATAAAAATGATTCTGTAAATGAATTAAAAAGATTGGATGATTCAAAAGACTTAATTTATTCAAATACTGAAACAATTGGTAAATTAGTTGCTGTTGGTGATAATGAGTGCTTTGAAACAAAAGAAGAATTTGAAAATTGGATAAAAGATAATAATGAGGATAATTTAAGTAGAATTGAAGACTTTAAGCAATTATCACTAATTGATAATAATGCTAACATAATTTTAAGTTATCCAACAATTAATATTGATAATGATACTGTTAATAAATTAAATGCAGAAATAAAGAACTACATTGATAAAGGTAAACAAAAAATTATTAATGGTAGTACTTTTTACGGTGTTAAATATTCAATAAATAATCAAAATAAATATGATAATGAATTTAGTTGGAATGAAGTAGAAGTAGTTGAATCCCAAAAGTATATTTCAATATTATTTAGAAATTATTCTGTTTCACCTTGCGGCGGAAGTGGTTATACTACTGAAAAAGTTAAGTATTTAGATAAAGAAACTGGATTAGAAGTAAGTGAATATGATATACTTACAAAATATAATTATCAAAATATAAACGATTTAAAATCTAGTATAAAAGTTGATGAAGAAGACGGTATTGATTTATCTAGTATACATTCTCCATATATTGATAAAAATGAAAAATTACATGTTTTTGTTACTCTTAATGGGGACCAAGAATATATTGTAGAAAATAACGAACTAAAAGACATTGAATAATTAAAAGTAATCAAATAAACCAAGATTTAATCTTGGCTTTTTAATGCATAAAAAAAGAGTTATAAAACTCTTATTCAGCTATATATTTATCAATTAAATCAGTAAATTCATTTTGAATTTTATTTAATGTAGATGTATCTTTTGCTTCAAATCTTATTGTTAAGTTTGGACCAGTATTGCTGGCGCGAACTAAAGCCCAACCATTGTCAAATGTCACTCTTACACCATCAATATCATTGATATTATAGTCATTACTAACACAATATTCTTTTATTTTGTTAACTACATATTCTTTTTTTTCTTCTTCAATTGGAACTTTGATTTCAGGAGTTGAATGATAAATATTTATTCCTTTTAAAGTATCACTTATTGATAAATTGCAATTAGATAATATTTCAATTAGTCTTAAAGCAGCATAAATAGCACTTCCAAATTCTAAACCACGGTCATTAAAGAAAACATGTCCTGAAAATTCTCCACCAAATTCAAGGTTATTACTCAAAACTCCATATTCGGTAAAACTAGCACCAGTACGGTAACAAAAAGGTTCTCCACCTAATTTTTTTATTTCGTCTTCTAAAGATTTTGAACATTTAACATCATATAAATATTTTTTACATTCACTAGTTTTTATTAAACTCCTAATAATAATTATCATAAACTTATCAGTAGGAATGTAATTACCTTTTTCATCAATAACGCCAATTCTATCACCATCACCATCAAAAGCAATACCGACATCGGCCTTGTTTTCTTTTACAGCTTTCTTTAGTTGTTCCATATTTTCTTCAACTGCTGGATCTGGGTGATGATTTGGAAATGTCCCATCACTAATGTCATTTATATAAATAGGAATTATATTATCAAATAATTCAATAATATCTTTAATGATAATTGCTGTTGTACCATTTCCTGGATCAAAAACGACTTTAATTTTTCTTTCTCCCATGAAGATATTTTTTTTCATAAATGCTAAATATTCATCTTTGACATCCATTAAAACTTCTTCACCGTGTCCACTTAAAAATTCACCTTTTAAAGTATAATCTTTAAAATCACGAATCATATCTCCACGAGCATTAACATCATAATCAAAAGAAAATTTAAAACCGTTATCATCCTTAGGATTATGACTTGCCGTAACCATAATACCAGGAAATTTGTTAATTTTTCTAGAAAAATAATGCATTGGAGTAGTAATTAATCCATAATACATAACATTAGATCCAGAATCTTTAATTCCTTTAATTAAATTCTTTGTTAAACTATTAGAAGATATTCTATTATCATGCCCAACAACACAAGTATCAATATTGTATTTTTCACGAATGTAACTTCCATAACTCCTGCCAATAGTGTAAGCAGAACTATCGTCTAAATCGTCAGGGTATTTACCACGTATATCATATTCTCTAAAAATAATTTTATTCATATTATCACATCCTACTAATAATTATATCATTAAAATTTAAAACTATAAAAAATTATTCAAAATAAGTGTAAACCAAATTTATAGTAGAAAAATAATTTTATTAATAGTATAATGTATATAAGATAGGTGAGAGTATGAAAGATGTTAATGAAATAGTAGAAAATGCAAAAAGAAAAAGTACAAGAAAAGGAATTCCTATAAAATATAAAGGACAAATTGTTAGGTTAGATCCTGCTAAGGTAGCTGTTGCTTCTTTTGGAGTTACTGCAAGCTTAATAATTGCTGGAATTGCTTCTTCTAAGTTAATTGAAAATGTTAAAGAAACTAAAGCTGTAGTTGAATATCAAGGTGATATTAATAAAACTTGGACTGATAATGGAGAAATATATCGCGTTAATAATAATCGTGATTATGCAATCGATTATTTTGATATAGCTAATGATATTTTAAAAAGTGGTGATGAAAGAGATGCAAAATTATTATCTTTCATTATGTCGCATAAAGCTTCTGAAAATTCTGATTTATTTCAATCGCTTGCATTCATAGAAGACAAATCTTACAAGAATTTAGAAGAATATATAACTGATCGTGGATTTAATTCAGTTGATGAATGGAAAAATTATTGCAAAGATCAAATATTAAAAAGCAGTAATAATGGAAGGACAATGTAATATGATAGAACTTGAAGATAATATTAAATATTTTATTACTAAAGAAATCCAAGATGGTAGTGTAGTTTATGTTTATTTAACTAATGTTAATGATGTAAATGATTTTTGTATTAGAAAGACTAATGAATCTCGTGAAGAGTTAAAAGAATTAGATAGTGTAGAAGAATTTAAATATGCTTTAAAAGTATATCAAAATAATATGGATTAACTTGACATAAAATTAAATTAAGTTATAATAATTAATGAAAAAACGTTGAACAAGAGAGTAATTAAATGAATTTTTAAAGAGAGTTAATGGTTGGTGGAAATTAACAAATGCAGTTTAATGAAAATCACTTGGGAGTTAGATTTTAGAAATAATAGTAAAAAATCTCGGTTAACTTACGTTACAAGTAATTAAGAAATATAAAGGATGGTACCGCAGAATTGCTCCTTAGCAGTTTTGTGGTTTTTATTTTGAGGAGGAAAGTATGAAAAATTTTAAAGAATTAGACAAAAGAGATGTTCATGAAGTAGAAACAGATATTTTAGCTACGTGGAAAAAACAAGATATTTTAAATAAAACTATCGATAATAGAAAAAATGATGAAAATTGGGTATTTTATGATGGACCAGCAACAGCTAATGGAATGCCAGGACTTCATCACATGGTAGCTAAATTTTTAAAAGATTCTTTTTGTAAATATCAAACAATGAAAGGTAAAAAGGTTTTAAGAAAAGTAGGATGGGATACTCATGGACTTCCAGTTGAGGTTAATGTTGAAAAAAAATTAGGATTTACTGGTAAAGCTGATATTGAAAAATATGGTATAAAAGAATTTAATAAATTATGTAAAGAAACAGTATGGGATAATGAGACTGCTTTTAGAAATCTTACTGATGAAATGGGTCAATTTATAGATCTTGATAATAGATATATTACCTATGATAATGATTATATTGAAACAGAATGGTGGATTTTAAAAAAATTCTTTGATGAAAATTTATTTTATGAAGGAGTAAAAATAATGCCTTGGTGTCCAAGATGTGGAACAGGACTTGCTTCTCATGAAGTTGCTCAAGGATATAAAAGCGTTGATGCAAACACTGTAATAGTTCCATTTAAGTTAAAAAATAAAGACGAATATTTTCTTGTATGGACTACAACTCCATGGACACTTGTTTCAAATGTTGCACTATGTGTTAATCCAAATGAAGAATACGTAAAAGTTGAATCTAAAGGTTATAAATTTATTTTAGCAAGTGCTTTAGCTGATAAAGTATTAGGTGAAGATTATAAAGTAATTGAAAAATATACTGGTAAAGATTTAGAATTTGTTGAATATGAACAATTAATTCCAAGCGATATTAATGTTAATGGTAAAGCTTTCTTTGTTACTTGTGATACTTATGTAACAATGACTGATGGAACTGGTATAGTTCATATTGCACCAGCATTTGGTGAAGATGATGCAAATGTTGGTAAAAAATACAAATTACCTTATGTTAATCCGGTTGGAGAGGACGCAAGATACACTGAAGGCCCATGGAAAGGACAATATATTTTTGATGCTGATTTAGATGTAATTAAATGGTTAAAAGAAAATGATAAGTTATTTAAAAAACAAAAAATCAAACATGATTACCCTCATTGTTGGAGATGTGATTCACCACTTGTTTACTATTCAAGACCATCATATTATCTTGAAGTAACTAAATTAAAAGATAAAATAATAGAAGAAAATAATAAAGTTAATTGGTATCCATCTTTTGTTGGTGAAAAACGTTTTGGAAACTGGCTTTCAAATATGAATGATTGGGCTATTTCTAGAAATAGATATTGGGGAACACCACTTCCTTTATGGAGATGTGAATGTGGTCATATGGAAATGATTGGTTCACGTCAAGAATTAAAAGAAAAAGCTATTGAAGAAGTTGATGAAAAAACTATTGATTTACATCGCCCATTTGTTGATGATATTCATATTAAATGCCCAAGTTGTGGTAAAACAATGAATAGAACAAAAGAAGTAATAGATTGCTGGTTTGACTCAGGTTCTATGCCATTTAGTCAATACCATTATCCATTTGAAAATAAGGAATTATGGGAAAGTCAATATCCAGCAGATTTTATAGCTGAAGGTATAGATCAAACTCGTGGATGGTTTTATTCGCTTTTAGTAATTGGAACATTTGTAACAGGAAAATCTCCATATAAAAATGTTTTAGTTAATGAGTTATTACTTGATAAGAATGGCCAAAAAATGCATAAGAGTAAAGGAAATGCTGTTGAACCATTTACAATCATGCATAAATATGGCGCTGATACAGTTAGATGGTATTTAGCATATGTATCTCCAACTTGGACACCACTTAAATTTGATGAAGATGGTTTAAAAGAAGTTCATTCAAAATTCTTTAATCCACTAAGAAATACTTATTCATTCTTTCAAATGTATGCTAATATTGATGGAATAGATACTGATAAATGTTTTGTAGATTATGAAAATCGTGAAGAAATAGATAAATGGTTATTATCTAAATATAATAAACTAGTTAAAAGTGTTACAGAAAGTTATGATAAATATGACTTAAATGAAGCAGTAAAAAGTATAACTTCATTTGTTTCAGAAGACTTATCTAATTGGTACATAAGACGTAATAGAAATAGATTCTGGAGCAGTGAGTTAGATAATTCTAAAAAATCAGTTTATATTACTACTTATGAAGTATTATGTGGTTTATGTAAATTATGTGCTCCAATTATTCCATACACTACTGAGGAAATTTATAAAGATTTAACTTTAGAAGAATCAGTTCATTTATGTGATTTCCCAGTTTATAATGAAAATCATGTAAATGAAGAAATAGAAGTAAAAATGGATTTAGTAAGAGATTTAATATCTACTGGTCGTTTTGTTCGTGAAGAAAATAAAGTAAAAGTTAGACAACCACTTGGTGAATGTTTAATAGATGGTAAATATGAAAGTATTCTTGGTAACTTAGTTAATTTGATTATTGAAGAGTTAAATGTTAAGAAAGTAACATTTGTTGATGATTTATCTAAATATATGAATTTTACAATTAAACCTAATTTTAAAGTTTGTGGTGCTATGTTTGGAGCTAAAATGAGAGATTACCAAGAGGTATTAAAAGATTTAAATGATGAAGATATTGATTTAATATTAAAAAATGAAACAGTTACTGTAGATTTTGATGGTGAAAGACTTGATATTACTCCAGATATGGTAGATGTTAGAATTGAATCTAAAGAAGGCTTCAATGTTGGAATGCAAAATAATAAATTTATTATTTTAAATACTGAATTAACTGAAGAATTAATCTTAGAAGGACTTGCAAGAGAATTAGTCTCTAAAGTTCAAAATTTAAGAAAAACTTCTGGTCTTGAAATAGAAAATAGAATAAAATTGTATTATTTTGGTGATGATAGAGTTAATAAAGCAATTGAAACTTTTGTAGATTTTATTAAAAAAGAAACTCTTTCTGTAGAAGTTATAAAGGATGAAAATCTAGAAGAATCAGTAGATTTAAATGGACATAAAACTTTGATAAAGATTGAAAAAGTTGAAAGTTAAGACTAAATGTTTTAACTTTTTTATTTTACGTAAACTGCAAAAAGATTTTGCTTCGTTGTTGACATAAAGAAATATCCGAGATTTTATTAAGCTAGATAATAAAGATTAGAAAGAGGTAAAAAATGAAGAAAAATTAGCAAAAGATAAAGATACTGTTGACGAGAGATATAAAGCTTTTATAAATAATTATAAAAATGAAATTAACAACGAAAAAACAGAAATTGACAAATGGAATGAAGGATCAGGTAATGCTTCAGATTCTTTAACAATATCAAAATATTTTATATGTAGAAATGATGATGTGACTGAATTTAATGCAGCTAGCGATTCATGTAATCAATTTGGTAATGATTATGACGTTGTTCTTTTAAATGGAAAATTGACTGTTAATTATAAAGATGAAGAATTGAAAAGCATATTTGGTAAAGAATATTTAATAGCTACAGATGTTTGGAATTTTGAAATGGTTTATACTGGGAATGGTGGTTTTAGAAATTTATATTTTATTAAAAATGATGGCACAGTAGGTATGGCAAATGTTGAATTAGGAGCATTAGATAAAAAAATAGAAGTAGAAAATAATTATAAAGATTATAAAAACATAGTTAATATCTTAGAAGGAACCAGTGGTGGTGGAAGCTATGCTATGTTTATAGATATAGATGGAAATATTAATATTGGTTAAAAAATACATTGATTTAGCTTTAATGTATTTTTTTTATAAAACATTTGTCACTATTTGTCGAAAGCCTTGAAATATAAAAAAATTACTATAT
>ERZ857922.2345-NODE-2345-length-19437-cov-3.940925_pt1 | contig 19437 bp, 11 predicted proteins | sample MGYA00519579_ERZ857922 | MGnify/ENA primary metagenome ERZ857922 (study PRJEB31778, sample SAMEA3449375) | human gut metagenome | biome: human gut; feature: human-associated habitat; material: faeces | place: United Kingdom | collected 2010/2012 ... | reverse complement strand
CACCAACACAAATGTTGATCACCAACTTCTCAACTCGGATGTTACGCATCACATTCGACTTCTCACTCTACAACAATGTTATTCAATTGTTCATTTTCATCTTATAACTATTACCATTATGTTGAATAGTAATAGACGCCTGTCTAAAACGAATTAGATGAATTGGAAAGGAATGGATGAATACACTACCGAATTTCATATTCATTCTTTCTTCACAAATCTCCTGTATTCTTCTTCTTTCTTGGGATATCGTGAATCATTCCTTATCTCAAAATAAACAAATTAGATTAGACTAAATATTAATATAATAGATTTTTATTTCATAGTTATATCAATTGAAGATGTAATCAAAGTTGATTCTTCTCTTCAACAGTGAGAGTTGATTCTTTCTTCTCATCAACATTAATAGTTGATTCTTTCTTCTCATCAATAGTAATTGGCAATTCTTTCTTTTCATCAACACTAATTGGCAATTCTTTCTTCTCTTCAATACTAATAGTTGATTCTTTCTTCTCATCAACACTAATTGGCAATTCTTTCTTTTCATCAACACTAATTGGCAATTCTCTCTTTATTCTTTCTTCATAATGTTTCTGGGAATAATATACACAACTCAATAATGCTGCTCCAACAACACAAAACAATAAAGTCAATTGATATGCCCAATGTTTACCCCAATGTTCATTCAACCAACCCAAAATTGTATTCATTGGAAGAAGCATTACACCCTGAAGTACAATCACTACTGAAGTCACAGTAGCAGCATTCTCTTTATAATAACCCATTATCACACAAATGAAGACAGGCCAAGTAGCTGAATAGAAGAATCCAGTCAAAGCAAATAGAATCACTCCTTTACGACCTATACAGAATCCAATTGCTAGAAGAATGAAACAAGCTCCAAGACAAATATACAAATAACAATAATAACCCATTTTGTCAATCATTGGACCTGAAATCAGACGAGAAATTGTGAAGATAGCATATAGAGCTGTTGTGAAGTTTGCTACATCTGTTTCAACATCAAAACCAAGAACATCAACCAAATACAATGGAGCCCAACTTGCTCCACTTGATTCAATAGTTTGCATCATACCCATTGTGATTGAACACAACCATACTGAAGGAAGACGAAGTGCTTGGAATACTGTCAAAGTAGGTTTCACTTCCTTTCCAGATTCTACACGCGGAAGACGGAATGGTAGGAATACAGAGAATATAAATAGAATCAATACTACGATTCCTAAACTCAAGTAGATTGAATAGTAACCTTTCTTCAACTCAGTCAAAGACCATCTGGCAATATTAGGTCCAGCAACAGCACCAATACCAAAGAAGAAATGCATTAAACTCATCATTGTTCCTTGATGTTCCACAAAAACAATCGTTGATGAAGCATTTGATCCAATTTCGAAGAATCCAAATCCCATCCATACAATAAACATACACACACCAAATGAAACAAACGAAATCGTAAGGAGAGTTGTGAAACATCCAACTATTATCAATATGTAACCAATCATCAGAATCCATTTATAATTAATCTTCTCAGCTACTAAAGATGCAAGAAAACAAAACAAGATATAAGCGAAAGATAAACAAGAATTGAAGAAACCATATGTATCATAAGGAACATTATATACTTGTTTCACAACTGTAAAACCAACACTTCGACCATTCTCTACTAAACCCATAGCAACGAGGGCTGTATAGATCATTATCACTAATGACCAATACTGCCATCGACTATCATATTTTGGAGTTCTTTCCATCAACTATTCAACTTAATCCTCTCTAGAGTAATCATAGATCCTTTATCAATCAATTACTATACATACATTCTTAACTGTGTTCCTTATTATTTCTATGTACTCATTTAATCATTTATCAACTTAAACAAACAAATCATCAATGTTCAACTAAACTCTCTGTTTCTTTCTTTTCAATTCTCTTATAAGCAAGTAACATTAGAGTTATAGCAATTAAGGATAACACAGAAAATACAAGAAGAAGATGATAGGCCCATTGTTGACCAAACTTACGATTAATTGTTCCCAAAATAGTACTAATTGGAAGAGTTAACAAACCTTGCATCACTATAATATGTGATGATGCTAAAGGAGCATTGTTCTTGAATATCTTCATGAAAGCACAAACATTTGTAGGCCAGAACCAAGCATAGAAGAAACTCATAAACACAAATGCATAAGGTCCATTCTTTCCTAATAAGAAACCTATTATTAGAAGAAGTGCACATATCACATTTGAGATATACAGACTTGTGAAGTAACCAAGACAATCAATCAAAGGACCTGAAATCAATCGAGAGACCGTAAACAGAATTTGTAACCATGTACCAAACACAACCAATTCCTTTAATGGATCTAAATGAAGAACATCTTGAAGATAAAGTGGTGCCCAGGTATTGTTTCCTACTTCAACTGCTTCCATCATACCCATTGAAAAAGCACAAATCCAAGCAACACCACTCTTAAGAGTACTACACCAAGAATAATCGGAAGAAGGAAAACGACCTTCAATATCTGATTTATCTTCTCCTTCTACAAACTTAATTGGGATAGGAACAAATATCAAAAGAAGAAAGAAGAACGATACAATTATAGCAATTGCAACATAACACGAGAAGAAGTCATGTTTCAAAACATGAACTCCAAATCGACATACAATTGGAGATAATGTAGCTCCAATACCAAAACAACATTGCATAAACATCATCCAAGTCGCAGTATTCTTCTTAAATGTTGCTGTTGAAGCCGAATTTGTACTAATCTCGAACAATCCAGTACTGGTCCAAATCACAAATATGCAAATAGCTGCTTGCCAGAAAGAGTTAGTAACTTGAAGACAAACACAACCTACTATATCCACAATAAATGCTGACATAAACATAACTTTGAATCCACAATACTTCAAGATAAAAGAAGCACAGAAACAACCAAACAGATAACAACCTCCTAGAATACTACTGAATAGTCCCCAAACGTCATCTGAAACATTGAAATAGGTTTTCATCATTGGTAAAGCAACCAAACAAGACATCTCTGTCAAACCCATCATTAGCATTGTTAGATAGATGGTTGCTACTAACAAACCAAATTGAGTCTTACTATAACCATCAGTACTTGTTTCCATTTCAAATATGTTGTGTTTCAACAAACAATACTATTTCACATTATCCATAGTATCTAGTCGAATAGGTCCATTCCAAAGAATCTTCAAATCATTTGAATTCTTTGCACGTATCAATACTGGAATTAGACAACAAGGAACAAGATACAACAAGGCTGGCTATACAGTATTCATATATATCATTCAAACCTGAGCATGACCAAATACTGTTACAGCAACAAAACTCAGAACAAGACCCAGACTATTTCCAATAACTAGATCAGTTACATAGTTTCGATATGTAAAGAGATGTAGAATATTACTAAGACCTAACTATTAACAATACATATTTATCAGTACTTGGATATGGAATGAGGTGAGGTGTTTTCAGTCTTTGGATTAAATGATTCTCTTCAGATTCAGATGCTTCACTATATTCAATTCATACCAATACTCTCACTTTCTTTCACATAACTCACTCTGCTCTTCAAGATCATACTTCTGTTTTGGACTACAATCAAGAATACTCTACATTTGTTACATATATGAAAGTGAATATTGAAATACGAATAGAAATACAAACAAAAGTCCTGGAAGAGTAAGGTCTCCAAGACCAATATAGTTGAGTGAATTCCCATCCCATGAACGAAGAATTAGAATTCCCTAAACAATACAACTCTTAGTTATCTTACAGGAAACTCCAAATTGTAAGTCGAACTAACATTATGACCCACATAGTGAGCAACTAGATATCAAACACACACTTTCCACACCTTTCACAGCTGAAGCAGTGAAGTTTTGTTCTGTTACTGTAACCATTACATTCTTATGGAAAATAGACTCTGAGAAGAACACCCAGAAGATATCATAAATGAAGAGAAGACAGAAGATTACTACAAGTACTTTCAAATTCTCTGCTCGAAGAATAGAAAGACCACAAATCACAATACTTAATCCAATAAGATTGTTATAAACGGGAGTACCTGTGAAAACCCATAACCCAACTATTATAGATCTTATCATCACTTCAATCATTCTAGAATTACGCAAATAGAATACAGACAACAGAACGACTTCGACTAAACGAATCGTCAAAACACCAAGTCATTATATTCTCTGAAAACATGTCTAATCTTAAATAGTCACAATCAATAATAACATAAACAAGCCCACACAGTACTTACAACACATAACAACAGAAATCCTTGTAATCGTGAATATAGATAGAAGAAACAGATTAAGATTGCTGATGCAAGAAATGGATAACTAAGGGCCATTCTATTCACTAACACTTCCTATTCTATCTAACCGCATTGATATCACTTCACTATCATCTTCTGGAGTATTTCCTTTCAATATCTCGTTATACCTTGAAATGTCTTTACGAAGAGCGAATATTGAAGCTAGAACAGATGCTCCAGTATTTGCAATGAACAATTGACATAGAATAGAAAACATATTCAATACTAGAGACTCAGTCTGCGAAGTCCTTTGTTTCTATCAAACTGAAATCATTCATTCACTCATCAGCAGACATAATCAAATTCAAACAAACACTTCAATTCTTTATTATAACAGGTGATGATGGAATCACAGGTCTCTCAGAGTCATTATTCTTTTCACTCTTCTTTTCATGCATTTCTATATCTTTCATATCAACTATTTCTTGTTTCTTCAACTCTATTCGTTCTTTCCGTTTGTGGGAACAATACACACATCTCAGTAGTATCGCACCAATAACACAGAAGAATAGAGAAGAACGAAGAGCCCATGTAGGACCAAAATTCTCATTCATCCAGCCTTGAATCGATCCTAAAGGCAAGATGACAATACCTTCGATCATGATAACCACAGAAGATAACAAAGCAGCATCCTCTTTGTAATAATCCATCAATACACAAATGAATACTGGCCAAGTTGCAGAATAGAAGAATCCAGCCAGTTCAAACATATAGATACCATATCGACCCATCAGAAATCCAACTCCCAGAATCACAAAACAAGCAGCTAAGCATATGTAGATGTAACAATAGTATCCAACCTTATCAATCATTGGTCCCGAGATTAGACGAGATATTGTGAAGATTGCATATACAGCAGTTGTATAGTTAGGAACATCCACAAGATACAAAGAAGCCCAATTAGCACAACTATTTTCTACTGTTTGAATCATTCCCATTGTTATGGCACATAACCATACTGAAGGAATACACAGTGCTTTCCATACAGTCATCTGTGATGATGAACTTTTCGATTCTGACACAGGTAAATGAAAGGGAATGAATTCAAATATGATAAAGAGAATGATAAGACTTGTTCCCAAACACAAATAGATGGAATAGAAACTATTCTTCAAATACTTTAATGCAAGTCTAGAGATGTTTGGACCAATCATTGCACCAATTCCATAACAGAAATGCATCAGACTCATCATTGTACCTCGATGTTCATGAAACACTTTTGTTGCAGTAGCATTTCCTACTATCGAAAACAATCCAACTGACATCCAAGCTATGAACATACACACTCCAGTACCAAAGAAAGAATAGGCAAATTGAGTCATGAAACAAGGAACAATAGCAACTATATAACCAATTGAATATATCCATTTATAATGAATTACTTCTAAACAGAATGAAGCAACAATCAGAGCCATAATATATGAAAAGTTCAAACAAGTCGTGAAAACACCATAAGACTCATAGGAAGTATTGAAATGGGTCTTGATTACAGCAAATCCAACACTTTTGGAGTTCTCTAATATACCCATTGACAACATTGTTATGTAAATCGAGCTCACCAAACCCCAATAGTCTTTTCTAGGTACTGTCACTGTATTAATCGTCATGAAATAAGAAATGAAATACTTATGTCATTTGCATCTCAAAGCATTTGCTTTATCGATCAAAACGGGAAATCATCATACTTAGCGGAACACAATTGTTAAGTCAAAACCAAACAATCTTCATCGGATTTGAAGTATGCAATTGATCAATTTCAAGTAGCTTTAGATTAATCATTCTGTAATCAATCTTATGGAGATCATATAACTCTTGTTTATCTCAGTTCATACAAGTCTCATATCAAGTTCATTGATTGTATGTAAGAATCAATTTCAATACAATTGAACACTTTCAATTGAACACCTTCTCACTTCCACTAATCAACAATACTCAATTTCTATTCCTATAGATTAATCGAATCGATTAGAAGGATTTCAAATGATATCCTTCTTTCTGGACCTCTGAGTTGAGTTGAATTCCATTTCTTGTAGAATCTTCAATTCTAGTTTCTTGCATCATTTTGATTCCATTATCACATTCTGATAAGAAGACAAAGTCATATATAGTTAACTTCTTTATTCCATCCATCTAGATTACCACAGATGAATCCCATTTTCAAATCATAGATCAATGAACTTGAACAGTCTTTCTTTTCCAACTACACTTGTTCTCACATCATGAGAGAAATCATTCATTTGCAAGTTGGACAATGTGGTAATCAAGTATTTGAAATGAAATGAAAGATAAGAGTGTAGATCGGAACAAAGTTCTGGGAAGTGATAAATCAAGAACATCATATTGATAATAATGGAGTAGCCCATCTTGAAGCAAATGATGATCTGAATGTGTTCTATAGTCAAGCGGTTAACGGTCGTTGTGTTCCTCGAGCAGTTTTGATTGATTTGTATAGAATTGAGTAATAGAATGATGTATAGAGAACCTGGAACAATGGATGCGATCCGTGCTACTGAAACTGGAAAGATGTTCAAACCTGACAATTTCGTGTTTGGAACAAACGGAGCTGGAAATAATTGGGCTAAGGGTCATTACACGGAAGGAGCTGAACTTGTGGATCAGTGTATGGATGTGATTCGTCACGAAGCTGAAGCTTGTGAATGTCTTCAAGGTTTCCAAATGACTCATTCTTTGGGAGGTGGAACTGGATCAGGTATGGGAACTCTTCTTCTATCGAAACTGAAGGAAGAATATCCTGATCGTATGGTAATGACTTATTCAGTATTCCCTTCTTCGAATGTATCAGATACAATTACTGAACCATACAACACGACATTGTCAGTAAATCAATTGTTAGAGAATGTGGATGAAGTGGTGGTATTGGATAATGAGGCTTTGTACAGTGTATGTATGCAATCATTGAATATGAAGACACCCAGTTTCAGTGATATGAATGAGTTGGTATCAAAGGCAATGTCAGGAATCACAGCTTGTTTACGTTATCCTGGTCAATTGAATAGTGATTTGCGTAAGTTAGCAGTGAATTTGATTCCTTTCCCTCGTCTTCATTTCTTCCTTACAAGTTATGCTCCTCTGACAAATGCAACAACAAGTGCATTCCGTCAATATTCAGTAGCAGAATTGGCTTCACAACAGTTTGATGCTAAGAATATGATGTGTGCTTGTGATCCTCGTCGTGGTCGTTATCTGACAGCTGCTGCTATTTTCCGTGGAAAAGTGGCAACACGCGATGTAGATGAATGTATGCGTGAGATGCATCAGCGTTATCAACCCTATTTCGTGGAATGGATTCCTAATAACATCACTACTTCAGTATCCAGTGTTGCTCCTGCTGGTACTCCGATGGCAACAACATTCCTTGGGAACAATACTGCAATTCAAGAGGTGTTTGCTCGTGTGTCAGAACAGTTTAACACGATGTATCGTCGACGTGCTTATCTTCATTGGTTCACAAGTGAGGGAATGGATGAAATGGAGTTTACAGAGGCATCGAGTAATTTGACAGACTTAATCACTGAATATCAACAGTATCAAGAAGCAACAATCGAAGATGAGGTGGGTTTGGAAGAAGGAGGAATGGAAGAACAACCGATGCAAGAAGAGATGTGAAGAGAATTGTTCTAGATGTATTAATGTTTGTTATAAGAATGTGAAGAGAATTGTTCTAGATGTATTAATGTTTGTTATAAGAATATGAAGTGAAAGGTCTTGTTCAGTGATTCTTTATCAATTATGCTCATACTATCTCAATATTCTTATATTCGTGTTATAAACGAAATGGTACTATTGATAACACGAATATAAGAAGGAAACACGCTTTTGGTTATCGTGTCGATTTCTTCTCATTCATTATATTCTATTGATTTGATTGAATATGAAATTGTCTTTGATATTCTTTGTGATGACATTATTTGTCTTTGCTGCTACTGACAATCGAGAGCAGTGTACTTCATCATTTTCTGGAATTGTATGTTATCCAGTTGATTGTTGCAATCGTTTTGTTCAATGTGTGAATGGTGTTCTTTATCCTCCTCAAGATAGTGCTCCTGGAACGAATTGTAAGAACAATGGAGTCGTGTTGGCATCAGAATGTTCTTCTGTGGAATGTCCTTCTGAGTTACCTGATTGGGGAAGTGGTACACCTGGGCCTGACTCAGGATCAGGAGGATCTGGATCTGGATCAGGAGGATCAGGAGGATCAGGAGGTGATTCGGATTCAGCAGGAACAGATGAGGCAACAGGTCAATACAAGTTGAAACCTACAAATCATGGAAAGTAGTTTCAGAGGATTGATTGAAGTTTAGTTTTGCTCTTAATCTAAATCCTGATAACATTCTTGCTTCTGTTCAAGCTATCATGTCACTTCCTTCTTATGATGATGCTAGTGCTCATCATCCTCTCAACAAGATTGGATGTAGTTTCCATCCTCAATGGAGAGATCAAAACACTCAGATGTTTATCGGTCGACCTTCAGGAACAACAACTGTAAGTGTAACAACAGTGAAGATCCGATTACCTGATAAATACTTTGGTATGTTCCTTGCTTATGGTCAGGATCACTATGGTGTTTCACCTCATACAATGATGGGATTAGCTGCAAAAGAAACATTTGCAACAGCATTATATCCTGAGAGAGACAATAGTTATTTCATTGTAGATAATGAAGATGATCACTTTAATACTCTCTCAAATGATAGTTTGTTCATTGATGGAAATAAGGATGGTCCTTTCCAAGTGGAAACTCCTTCAATGGCAACAGATGTATCTGTTCTTCCTCAACGATTCTATTTTGGAGATTCGAGTGTTCCTGTTAGTCAACGAAAACCAAGTTATATATCTGATAATGAGTTCCTTACTGACTATAATGCATTCCGTTCATATCATGATTCAGTTACAGGAGATTTCTATAAAGCAATCGTTCTCTCATGTCTAGATCTCCATTTCAGACATAACATTATTATGCAAATGACGAAACAAGGAATGAGACCTGGTTGGGATCTTCGATATGGAAATGAAGAAGCTGAAGATGCTTTAGAGTTTGCTGGAGCAATGTATACTTATAATCGTGGACTTTGGAGTGTAATGGATATGTCTCAGTGTGGTGTTGATAAGAATCCAATTACTGATTGCAAATTGGATGGATATGGAGGTCATAGTACTGATATCAATAATGTATGTCAACTATTGAATAAGGCTTCTGAAGTGTATGATTTCTCAATTAGTTTAGATGATACATTATGGTTCATTTCCAAGTTACAGGAAACCTATCCTTATAGTTCTATTGAAGGTATTCATGGTGAGATTCAATGGGATACAATGATTTCACGAGTGAAGCAGGTGTATCCTGTGATTCTATCTCATCGTAAAGCAAAGGATTCAACAGCAACAGGAATTTCATTCCGATATGATTGGCGTCTTCTTCTTGCTGTAATTCGAGCATATTTACCAAAGAAAGAAGATTTCTATGGTCCTACATTAGAGTGATTGTAATTAAAGAGAATAATGAATAGGAATATGGTGAAATGGTCATTTATGAGTCAAATTGCTCCTGAACCTCATGATTGGAGTGATTTGCCTTCATCAAATTTACGATCTTATTTGAAACGATATGGAAGTCCTTATAATGATGATGAGACAACTAGTGCTCCAACTAGTGCTCCAACTAGTGCTCCTACTGTGAAGCCAACTAGTGCTCCTACTAGTAAACCAACTAGTGCTCCTACTATCAAACCTACTACCAAACCTACTACCAAACCTACTACCAAACCTACTAATACTCCCATCAATCCTTCTTGTGGAAATGGTATCTGTGAAGAAGGAGAAACTGTATCAAATTGTCCTTCTGATTGTAAATCATATCCTGAACAACCTCTTAATCCTCCTTCATGTAATGGAATGGCAAATGGACCTTATTGCTATCCATATGATTGTTGTCCACAATACTTTATCTGTTTGAATGAACGTCTATTTGGACCAAGTTATGTATCTCCAGGAACCTTATGTTATGAAGGAGATGAAATCAGTGCAAGTGATAGTCGATGTGCTGGAATTCAATGTGGTTCAACAATTCCTGCTTCTTGTGGAGATGGTGTCTGTGCTATATATGAGAGTTGTAGCAGTTGTCCTCAAGATTGTGGTGAATGTTCAAGTCATCCTCCTGAATCTGTATGTGAAGCAAATGATATTGGATTCCGTTGTTATCCTCACAATTGTTGTGGATATGTATATCAATGTGTGTATGGATTGACTTCTCCTCTCTATCCTGTTCTATCTGGTGGAATATGTTATGATGGAAATCTTGTTGATGCAAATGTGGATGTTTGTCGAGGTGTGAGTTGTGATGAGATTCCAAGTGAGTATTGTGGAAATGGTATTTGTGAGAGTGGTGAGAATTGTGAGAATTGTCCAAGTGATTGTGGTGAGTGTCCAACAGTTGCTCCTACAGTTAAACCTACTACTGCTCCTACTGTTAGACCTACTACTGCTCCTACTGTTAAACCTACTACTGCTCCTACTGTTAGACCTACTACTGCCCCTACTGTTAGACCTACCACTGCTCCTACTGTCAGACCTACTACTGCCCCTACTGTCAGACCTACTACCGCTCCTACTGTCAAACCTACTACTGCTCCTACACAAAAACTATTTGTGGGCTATTATACCAATTGGTCTCAATATCGACAAGGAACAAGTCAATACTGGCCAGAGAATATGGATCCTACAAAGTTCACTCATTTGGTTTACGCTTTTGCTTATATCACTCGAGATACATGGCAAGTAGAACAAGTAGAATGGAATGATGTGAATGAATGGAATCCTACTCAAGGTCTTTACTATCGATTCAATCAATATGTTCGATCTAGGAATCCCAATTGTAAGACATTGTTAGCCTTTGGAGGCTGGAACTTCAATTTCTTGGAGAAGTATAAAGACATCTTCTCTGCAATGGCTGAAACACAATCAAATCGAGCTACTTGTATCAATGCTATGATTTCTTGGGTTCGAACTCATAACTTTGATGGTATTGATTTGGATTGGGAATATCCAGCATGGGAAGAATTGGGAGGTCGACCTCAAGACAAAGAGAATTTCGTTTCTCTCGTTCAAGAATTACGAGCTGCTATTGATGCAGAAGCACAACGAACAGGTAAACCAAGACTTCTTCTAACTCTTGCTGTTGCTGCTGGATATGATAAGATTGATACTGGTTATGATATTCCTCGTATTCGTGATTATGTTGATTATGTATCTGTAATGACTTATGATCTTCATGGACAATGGGAATCAAAGACAGGAGCTTCTAGTGGACTCTATCCTCCTCAGAACTATGAACCAGGGTCAATTGATGAATACTATACAGGTGATTATGCTATTCAATACTGGATTTCTCATGGAATGCCTCGTGATAAGATTGTAATGGGACTTGCTGCTTATGGTCGTGGATGGACATTAGAAAGTAGTGCTCCAGGTCAAGGATTAGGTGCACCTGCAATTCGTGGATGTGATCCTATGAAGGATACTCAACAAGAAGGTGTATTGAACTATATTGAGGCTTTAACAGTTCTGAATTCAGGAGGAGTAAGTGCATTTGATCCAACAACCACTACAATGTATGTACAGAAAGGAGATCAATGGTATTCATATGAAGATCCAAATTCAATTGTATACAAGGTGAACTACATAAAGAATGAGAATCTGTTAGGAGGAATGCTTTGGGCAGTTGATAATGATGATTTCAATAATGGAAATCCTATCATTTCAGCAATCTATTCAAATCTCTACACAACTTCTCGTTCAAGAACTGGAACTGTTTCAGGAAAGATGCTTGTCCCTTCAATCATTGGAGGTGTATTATTGATCGTTGTAGTGACAATTGGAGCTGTATATATTGTCAATAAGAAGAAGAGACGTGAATTGAGAAAGGTGAAGATTAGTTCAAGACAAAAGAAGAGAGTGAGTATTTGAAGATATAGATAGTAGTCTTGTTCTGTTTGTTTAAACCTAATGAATTGTTCTTGTGAGAATTTTGATTATTATTTAATGAGAAAGAATATCACTCAAGTATGCTCAATTAGTAGTATCTCAAATGTTAAGGTATTGCATGTTCAGTAATGATTCATAGTATTTGATTATTATGATTCAAGTGAAATGAATTGCGGGAATAATGTATTGATAACGTATTCATTCAAGAGAACTTTCTGAGAAACTTCAGATGACGAATGTATGTTGATATCCGTATTTGTTTTCAAAGATGAACATGGATAAGTCATTTAGTACACTCATTACATATTTCTTCATCAATAGAATTCGTTCTATTTGTTACTATTGCTAGTCTTGCTCTTTCTACATCTCTTCGTATTCTATTCTTGTTAAAAATGATATATAGAAGATGTGAAACCTCCTACACGAGTATGGATTGAAAATAGTGAAGGGGAAGTAGTGACCAAAGTAGAAGTGGATGGATATACTGTAATTGACAAATTGTATTTGAAGAGTGATGTAGATGAAGTGAACTGGAGTATTTCTCCTGCTCTTCCTTCTGAACTTACTCTTAGTACTACTGGAGTGATAAGTGGAAAAACAAAAGCATCCATTCCAGAAACTGAGTTTATATTCAAAGCAACGAATTCTGCTGGTTCTTCGAATAGTTCGTTCTCTTTAACAGTTCGGGGTTGTTCTTATGGAGATTATTTGTATGCTAAATTCTATTATCGTAGTCGAGGAACCTTTGTTATACGAAAAGATGATAAAGTATATTACAATGAAACTCTCTCTCAAATTTCAAATACTGATTATCCTATTTGTATTCCTAGATTGTCATATGAATATGAATTCAGTTGTGGAACCTATTCAAATTGTTATCTCTATCTTGTTGATGAACATGACTTGTATTATTTGAGTTCAATCATTTATGAAGGAGAGACAAAGAAAGGATCCTTTGAGATTACTCCTACGAAGATACCTGTCATTTCATTTCCTTCACTTATAACTGCATATGATGGTGAATCATTGAACATAAAAATTCCAATAGATGGAGTTCATGGAAATCTTAGTGTGACTCCTTCTTTACCAAAAGATGTTGACATCACAAAGGGAATGTTCATAATGTCAGGAAAGGTTTCAAAGCCTCTGTATGAGACATATACAATCACTACATCAAATTCTATTGGAACTGTTTCATTCTCATTCATTCTGGCTGTAGATGTATGTCCTCCTGGAATGACATTGATGGTAATCAATTTTCGACGTCGTACAGTGCTTGAACAATGGAAAGTATTGAATAGTCAGAATGAAGTTCTATTTGATCAGACTCAAGAACATCTATCAAACAAACATAACATCTGTTGGACTCCTGGTTCTTATCAATTTGTAATGGCAACAATAGGAGAAACTGGTGGATGGGATAGTAGTGTTAAATTGAGTGTGAATGATGAATGGGGAGTATTGAGTGAATTCCGACTTCCAGACAATCAACGAGAAGCAAGTCGACATTTCAACTTTGAATTGAGTGTTCCTGAAAAGAGTGAATGGTTGATGAATGCTGGATCTGTAAGTGGAAAATGGAAAAGTGCTCGATTCAATGATAAGAAATGGTTGAAAGGAAAGGATGGATCATGGGGCAGATTCTCTTCAAATACAAATGTGTTATATCTTCGTAAGAAGTTTAATGTGAATGATGTGAACAAATACACGTATATTCATTTGGATGTGAAACGATCGAATGATTGTGAAGTGATTGTATATGTGAATGAGAAGAAACTAATAGAACGTACAGGAGAGAGTATTGATGGATATGCTCGTTCTAGTTTCCCTGTGTCGATTCTCAAATCATCAACAATTGTTGCTGTTGAGATTCATCGTGCTTCTCATTCTCCTGAAACTAGTGAGATTGTCTTTGATCTTCGAGCGACTCTTGTATCTAGTTCGTGTATTCTTCAATCATTGAATGGAAAAGCATTGGATCCTTCTGGATCATCAGTAGTACATAGTCCTGATTATGCTTTTGATCTGGATACACATAGTTATTGGCAACCAGAGTCTCTCCCTGCAACTCTTCGATATACATTTGGAAATGATGCTTTAGTAGTAGTGAATAAGGCTGCTATTTACTCAACAAAGACTGATATTCCTTCCTCTCTCCGAATTGAAGGAGTGAATAAGGACAATTCTACAGTAGTCTTATATTCAATGAAAAGTGAAACATTCTTAAGGAATGGAGAAGAAGTTATGTACTTTGAGAACTCTCAACCATTCCATTCATATCAATTTGTATTTGAAAGTTCATTAGAAGGAAGGGTATTCCAAGTATATGATGTTCGTTTCTATAGTTGTACTGATCAGAGTTGTAAGAAGAAAGGAAGTTATAGTACTTCCTATCCAGAAACAACACAATATGGAAAATGTCCATTGATGAGTGTGGGAATGAATCAAATGCATTGTGAAGAAGGAGATGAGAAGGTAAGTTGGCGAGAAGATAGATCAAGCTGTTTGAAACGAATTCCTTCTCAAGGAGTTGCTTATATCGATTGGTCATTTGTTCTAGGAAATATGACTCAATCGAATTGGGTACATGCTGAATCTCAAATGATTTCACTAGTGACTGAGAATTTGAAAGTATCAGAAGAAGAGATTGAATTCATATTGGTTCGAGATATATCAGATTCAACAACAATTCAATTCAATGTGTTGTGTCGTTTCACTCTTGAATATGAGATTGGTGATTATATATTGAAGCATCTCAACTTACTTATTCCACATTTTAATGAACTTGTGAAGAAGTATATTAAAATTCAAGCAGATGTAACAGGTTGGGTTGAAGAGGTTCATCTTCGAGAACCAATTCAGATTGGTTCTATTGTATTAGTGTGTGTGACTGTAGTGATTGTATTGTTACTTGTCGGACTTGGTTATTTAATCCGAGTCCGTGTTGTATCCAGGAAGTATCAAAAGTCGTTGAAGCGGCTAAGAAAGGAAGAAGAAGCGATTTTGCTTGAATCTGTATAGAGTGTTTGTTTCTGTACAGTATACACTAGATGACTTGTTATTGGTGGTAAAGTATTTCTAAAGTGTAAATAGTAAAATGGATCCATAATTACGTATATTTTCAAAATGTAAGAAGAACATTCGAAGGAAGCAATGGAGGGCGTTACAGAACCAATTGTGTACCAAAATCAACACCTAAGAAACATATTATTATTATAAACGGAATGAATGAGACTCCAGATTTAAAAACGATTGAAGAGTACTACTGAAATGCCATGTTGACGAATCAGAAGCATCCCAGAAAGCTATGAAGAACATGCCAACTTGTTCTCAAAAATCCTATTCCTTTGGTTAAATCCTTTGCTCTCCTTAGGCAACAAGCGTCCTTTGAATCCTGTTGATTTGCCTCAGTTATCGTATGAATTATATTCCAAACCTCAAAAACAGACATTGTGATCGTTCAGAAGTCGTTTATGATCGTATTGAAGAAAAGTGGGAAGAAACAAAGAAAACAAAGTTGGAATTGTGTTTATAAACGATATATAGTCCAAGCCTTTTCAAAAGTATGGCAAAATCCTTTGGCTTACCGTTTTGTTTGGCAGCAGTGCTAAAACTAATTCATGATATATGTCAGTTTGTTGGACCCATCATGCTGAGTAGAATCACTGACTTTCTGGAGGATACCGATCCATCACTTCCCAAAGTAGATTTCGTTCATTGTAGTGATATTATAGAGTCGTGGTTACATGTATGGTGTCATTATGTTTGTTGCCGCTTTGATCCAGAGTCTTTGTCTTCGGAATTACTTCTATCTCTGTTTCCGAACTGGTTTACGTCTTCGATCTTCCTGTGTGACTATGGTGTAAATGTTTGTTATATGTTTCATTCTAGATACAACAAATCGCTTCGATTAAGTACAGCCTCCCGTGCACAGTATAGTCAGGGAGAGATTATGAATCTTATGGAAGTGGATAGTCAGAAATTTCAGGACATTACTAGTTATCTTCAAACAATCTGGTCAGGTCCGTTTCAGATTATTGGATCTCTGATCTTGCTGTGGCAACAACTGAACTGGGCAACGCTAAGTGGAGTGGCTGTAATGATAGTCATGATTCCATTCACAAGGTTTATTTCTCGGAAATTGGCAGGTATTCAACGTGAGCTTATGAAGGTGAAAGATGACCGAATCAACACGACATCAGAAGCTCTAGAAGGAATCAAGTTGATCAAACTTCAAGCATGGGAACGATCCTTTTTACAAAGAATTGGAGGCATTCGTACCAATGAATTGAGTGTTTTACGCAGGTAATGAGTGTCTTTGATAATCAAGAATCACTAATCACTTACCTTGTTTTAGATATATTCTTATGCAAACTCTCTCAACTTGTATCTGGAATGCAACTCCTTATCTTGTCAGCACTCTTTCCTTCTTGTTATTCATTCTCTTAGGAAATCAACTTACAACAACTATTGCATTCACATCGATTTCTCTGTACTCATGCTGAATTGTCCTCATGTGTAGTTTCAACATTTTGAGGTTCCCACTGACTCGTTTCCCTGAGGTATCAGAAGGAGGAATGAATGATGAATAGACAATCAACAATCTGGCTGAGTGTTCTGTTTCTCTGAAGCGTGTTCAGAACTTCCTTCTGGCTGAAGAGATTGAGAAGCCTTCTCGTAACAATCGAGAGCGAGTTGGTGTGACTGTGTCTCATGGTGACTTCTATTGGAATGAAGTAGGATTGTATGGAGGATTGAACAGTAGAGTGAGGTACAGAATCATCAACAAGAACAGAAGAAGAGATGTGGGAGAAATCGCTCAAAAGTGATGGAAGCAGAACCTGAAGCGATTCCCGCGGTTCCATTTGAGTTGCATGACATGAGTCTGACATGTGAATCCGAATCTCTGACAGCCATTGTGGGTCATGTTGGATGTGGCAAATCGAGTCTGTTGTCAGCGATTCTGGGTGAAATGCCTCGAAAGGATTCAACCAGAAGTCTGGATTCAGAGATTCAGATACGAGGTAGCATTGCTTATGTGCCTCAAACTCCTTTCATCATGAATGCATCACTTCGAGACAATATCTTGTTTGGTAAGGAGTATGATGCCAAACGATATGAACATGTGCTTGAAGTGTGTTGTCTTCTCCCTGATATTGCGATTCTTCCTGCAGGAGACCAGACTGAGATTGGAGAGAAGGGTATAAATCTGAGTGGAGGTCAGAAGACACGAGTATCATTAGCTCGAGCTGTGTATCAGGATAGTGATATGTAGGAAATGAGAGAATGAATGAAACATAGTTATCTGTTGGATGATCCATTGTCAGCTGTTGATGCTCATGTGGGTCGAAGTCTGTTTAGAAATTGTATTCGAGGATTATTACGATCAAAGTGTGTGTTATTGGTTACTCATGCATTGGAGTATCTCCCTGCTTGTGACAATATTGTGGTGATAGAGAAGGGAATGATTCAAGATCAAGGTTCTTATACTCATGTGTCAGCTAATCAAAATGGTGTTTTGGCTGGATTGTTGAAAGCTCAGAAAGAAGCAAAAGCTCAACAAGCACAATCTGAGAGTCCATTGACACCGTTGACACCCCTTGAACAATCAGAATCAGCCGAGCCTAAGGAAACTGCTATTTCTCCTTCATCAGAACCTGTGAAAGACGACGTTCCATCTGTTCCAAATCCAGCAATAGTTTCTTCAGAGACGACTTCAAGTATTCAATCCACACCTCAATCTGGTTCCAAACGAGTTGGCGAACTCACAACTGAAGAGAATCGTGTGAAAGGTCAGGTTAAAAGCAGCGTGTATCTCCTTTACTTTGCAGCTGCAGGTGGAATCTGGATCGTTCTTCTTGTTCTCTTCGCCTTCCTTATTGCTGAAGTCACTCGAGTGTTCAATACATGGTGGGTGACCTATTGGTCGAACGACAGAGCTCATCGTGAACCTTTGTGGTATGTTGGGATATATGCTGCACTTGCTCTATTGAGTATCATTCTGATGGGAGTACGTTATATGGCTCTCTACTTCACAGGGCTTAAAGCAAGTCATAAACTGCATGATGGCCTACTTCAAGGAATCATGCGTTCACCCATGTCCTTCTTCGATCAAACGCCTCTGGGTCGTATTACAAATCGAATCAGCAAGGACATTTATACTGTGGATCAAACGATTCCTTCTGTCTTCGACTCTCTTCTGTCTTGTCTCTTCTCTGTATTGGCTACTCTTGTTGTGATTCTGATAGCAACACCGTGGTTCATCATTGTGCTCATTCCTCTATCTTTCTATTATCTCTATGAACAACGATTCTACATTCATTCCTCACGAGAGATCAAGCGATTAGATTCCATTTCTCGTTCTCCAATCTATGCTAACTTTGGTGAAACACTGGATGGAACTTCTGTGATTCGGGCATATGAAGCACAACCTCGGTTCATTGAGAAGAACTATGCTTTGTTGGATAACAATCAGCGTGCTTATTTCATCATCTCTTCTGCTAATTGTTGGTTGGGTTTACGATTGGAGTTTGCTGGTACTATCATTATTGGAGCTGCTGTGTTGTTGGCTGTGTTAGGGAAGGATCCCAGTAATGCTACCTTCACTGCTATGGCAGCCATGGCTATCTCCTATTCTCTCGATACTACTCAGAGTCTAAATTGGGTTGTTCGAATGGCAACAGAAATGGAAACACAGATTGTGGCTGTGGAACGAATTGAAGAGTATACAGACCTTCCTTCTGAAGCTCCAGCTCACATTCCTGAGACAGCACCTGATCCATCATGGCCAACACATGGAGACATTCAAATTGAAGAACTAACAATGCGCTATCGACCTGAATTGGAACCTGTTCTGAAGCATCTCAATCTTCATATTGATCCTGGTGAGAAGGTAGGTGTTGTGGGTCGAACTGGTGCAGGCAAGAGTTCACTGGTGTTGTGTCTGATGCGAATCATCGAGCTGGAATCAGGTCGAATTGTGATTGATGGAGTGGATATAAAGCAGTTGGAATTGGAGGATCTCCGTTCTCATATCGCAATTATCCCACAGGAACCTCTTCTGTTC
>ERZ857922.2342-NODE-2342-length-19467-cov-4.053627_pt1 | contig 19467 bp, 17 predicted proteins | sample MGYA00519579_ERZ857922 | MGnify/ENA primary metagenome ERZ857922 (study PRJEB31778, sample SAMEA3449375) | human gut metagenome | biome: human gut; feature: human-associated habitat; material: faeces | place: United Kingdom | collected 2010/2012 ... | reverse complement strand
GGCCTGACTCCCATCATTGACGGCAACGTGACCATCGTCATCGTTGCAGCCCTGCTGATGGGTGCTTTTGGTCCCACCGATGGCTTCTGGGGCAAGGTGTTCAACCCCATCTTCTTCATGTTTGGTCCTTCCACGGCTGGCAGCATCTACTCTTTCGGTTTCACGCTGCTCACCAGTGTTCTGCTCAACTTTGTTTTTGGCGTGTTTGCAACCCGCATTATGATCCGTGGTGCATCCCGCTGCAAGGTGTTCCGCAACCCCGTTCTGTATGGCGGTTCCAAGGATGGCAAAAAGACTTACAAGTGCCCCAACATCAACTTTGTCGGCAACCGCAAGAAGTTCTACACCTTCTCCGGCGTTCTGGTTGCCGTGGTGCTGGTGTTCAGCTTTGTCTTCGGCGTTACCATGGATATCGAGTTCAAGGGTGGCGCTATGGTTACCGTTGGCTACCAGGGCGATGTTGACCTGAACAATGTCAAGCAGACGGTAGCCGCCGAGCTGGGCCAGAGCAACCTGACCGTACAGACCGGCACTGATGTTTCTGGTGCACAGACCCTGACCATCAACCTGCCCGGCAGCGAGACCCTTTCCACCGAGCAGCTGGACAGCATGATCGAAACCCTGAACACCACCTACCCGGACAACCAGTTTGTCCAGCAGGAAGTCAGCAACGTCAACCCCACCATCGGCAACGAGTTCCTGGCCAAGAGCGTTGTAGCTGTTGTGGCTGCCTGCGTGCTGATTTTGCTGTACGTTGCCGTGCGTTTCCGCCGCATTGGCGGCTGGTCCGCCGGTGCCATGGCAATCGTTGCTTTGCTGCACGATATGTTTGTTGTGTACGGCGTCTTTGTTCTGCTGCGCATTCCCCTCAACGGCAACTTTATTGCAGCTATGCTTACCATTCTGGGCTACTCCATCAACGATACCGTTGTTATCTATGACCGTATCCGCGAGAACACCGGCCTTTACGGCAAAAAGATGTCCCTGCCAGAGCTGGTCAACCTGTCCATCAACCAGAGCTTTGGCCGTTCCATGATGACCAGTATCACCACCTGCATTGCACTGGCAATCGTCTGCGTGGTGTCCATCATCTTCAAACTGGACAGCATCTTCACCTTTGCGGTGCCGCTGCTGTTTGGCATGGTCAGCGGTGTTTACAGCACCATGTGTATTGCAACCCAGCTGTGGGTCAGCTATAAGACCCGCAAGGCTGCCCCCGCCCCCAAGAAAGCGTAAACCAGGAGGAACTTTGCTATGCGTTGCCCGTACTGCGGTGCCGATGAATCCAAGGTAATTGATTCGCGCCCCACGGAGGACGGCGAAAAGATCCGCCGCCGCCGCGAGTGCCTTTCCTGCAAAAAACGCTTTACCACCTATGAGATCGTGGAAACTGTGCCCCTGATGGTCATCAAAAAAGACCGTTCGCGTGAAGTGTTCGACCGCCAGAAACTGCTCAACGGCATGCTGCGCGCCTGCGAAAAGCGCCCTGTCAGCTATGAGCAGCTGGATGCCGCCGTCAGCCGCATTGAACAGGTGCTGCTGAACTCTTACGACAGGGAAGTGACCTCCGTCTATATTGGGGACCTTGCCATGGAGCAGCTGAAAAAGATGGACGACGTTGCCTATGTGCGCTTTGCTTCCGTCTACCGCCAGTTCAGCGATGTCAACACCTTTATGGATGAGCTGAAAGACATGCTGGATTCCCGCGCCAAAAACGGCGGCATGCAGGGCTAAAATGTGCCCGTAAAGCACTGTTCCAGCTGGTCAATCTGCGCCAGCACCCGTGCAGCTTCCACCGCAAGGTCGGCCTGGTTTTCCGGGTTGGCATACTGCGGCAAAACCGCCATGGTTTCGTTCATGCGATCCAGCGCGTTGCGGCGCACCAGCAGCCCCAGCTTTTTGCTGGCCTGCCTTGCACTGTGCGCGGCCTGCCGGAAAGCCTGCTGCGCCTGCGGGTACTGGTGCGTCAGTGTCTGCGCATAAGCGCTTTGCACCTGGGCGCGCAGGCTGCCCGCAGTGGCGCTTACATACTGTTTGCAGCCAAGCAGCACCGCCGCCAGCAGGACCAGAATGGCGATGGCATACCAGTTGCGCTTCATTCAAAAACCACCTGTACTTTCCGGTTTTTCAGACCGCCCGTTCTGGGCGGTCTTTTTTTGTATCACAACGCAGCTTTCCTTATTGCCAAGGTAAGCCAGTACCTCTGCCCGCCGCATCCCGCGCCTGGCAAGGTCGGTATCCAGCCAGGCTTCATTGCGCCCCAGCTGGGCCAGATTTTCGGGGTAAACTTCCTGGTCTACCAACAGCGGCAGCAGCGGGCTGTCGTCCGCCACTTTTTGCGCGGCGCTGATGCTCCCGCTGGGCTCCACCACACCCCATACTACCTGCCGCGGGTCAAAAATATCCTTGCCGCGCAGCGCTTCCATCAGATCGCCCGGCGTCATGCGCAGATGCCGCAGTGCATCCTGCCGGATCTGCCCATCCTGGATTACCGTCACCGGTCTCCCAAACAGCAGCGCCGCATAGCCGGGCAGGTAATAGGCGGCGGTTGAGTTCAATATTTCCAGCGCCGCAATCAATAAAATCGGCACCAGGCTGGAAAGCAGCGGCAGATCCGGCTCATCAATGCAGATGGAGGCAACATTGGAAATCATGAACGTTGTTACCAGCTCGGATGGCTGCAATTCCCCCAGCTGCCGCTTGCCCATCAGCCGCATGGCAAAAATAACCACAGCATAAATAATTACGGTATGCAAAACCGATGCAAGCATAAAAACACCTCCTGCGTTTATCCCTGCCGTTTTTGGGTCACACTGAACAGCAAGGGAAGGTGATTACATGACAACTGCGGATAACCAGCCGCTGGGGCAGGCCCTTGCTGAAAATCAGGCGTTTCTGCAAACTATGTTTGGCGGCTCATCGGATTTCTATACCAAAAGCTTTACGATTTGCGGCTGCCGCTGCTGCATCGCCATGTTTGCGGGGCTTTCCTCGCCGGAAAAACTCTGCATCATGGTGCTGCACGCACTGGGTCAAGGCGTGCCGGGCTGCAAGGCCGGGCCGCAGCTGGTGCAGTACCTGGCAGAGCAAAGCTGCCTACCCACAGAGCAAACTCCCATCACCACCCGTACCCAGCTGGTGGAAGCCCTCGCCGGCGGCATGGCCGTGCTGCTGGTGGAGGGCAGCGGCCAGGCGCTGGCGTTTTCCACCCAGGATATGCCGGGCCGCAGCGTGACCAACCCCAGCGGGGAAGGCAACATGCGCGGCCCGCAGGATGCCTTTACCGAGCACCTGCGCAATAACATTTCCCAGCTGCGCCGCCAGTTCCGCACCGGCAGCTTTACGGCGGAGATCTGCACCGCCAACACCCGTGCCAAAACCGAGTACGCCATTTGTTATGATACCGCCCTGGCCCCGGCGGATGTGGTGCAAACCCTCAAACAGCGGCTGGCCGGGGTACAAATCCCCGTCCTGCTGGACAGCACCTATTTTGCCTCGTTCCTCAAGCAGGACAAGCTCAACCTTTTCCCCGCGGCAGCCTATACCGAGCGCCCGGCCACCGCCTGCGCCCGCATCTGTGAGGGCAAAATCGTTATCCTTGTATCCGGCAGCCCACTTGCCATGGTGGTGCCCAGCTTTTTTGCCGAGCACTTTGAATGCCTGGACGATTATTCTTCCGGCGCAGTGTTTGCCGGTCTCATCCGCCTGCTCAAATATCTGGCGTTTTTGCTGGCGGTGTTTGGGCCGGGGCTGTATGTCATGGCGGTCAGCTTTGCGCCGGAGCTGATCCCCGTGCACCTGCTGGCCAAACTGGCCCAGGGCGAAGCCTCCACGCCGCTACCGCCCATGCCGGAAATGCTGGCCGTGACCCTGCTGCTGGAAATTGTGCGTGAAGCCGGGCTGCGCGCCCCCAAATCCATCAGCCACACCGTCAGCCTTGTGGGGGCGCTCATCATTGGCGAAACCGCTGTCTCGGCGGGCATCATCAGCGTGCCGGTGCTCACCATGGCCGCGGCGGCCACCATCGCCACCCTGGCAGTCCCGGCGCTGTATGAACAGTCGATTCTGTTCCGCTTTGCGGTCATACTGCTGGCGGGACTGTTCGGTGTGCCGGGGCTGGCCTGCGGGGCGCTGCTGATTCTGGCCATGGCCTGCGGCAGCGACCCGTTCGGTTATGATTATCTTTACCCGCTCATGCCGCCGGGCAAGGCAGCCTTGCGGGATGGTTTTGTGCGGGCCATCTGGTCCCGCCTGGCACAAAAAGGGGAGGTGCTGCCGCGCCATGCAAAAGAGTAATGTGGATTTTTACCCCGTGCTGCTCCTCAGCATTCTGGCCGATACGCTGCTGCGGCTGCACACCGGTTATTGGGCGCGGGCAGGGCTGCTGGCTCTGCCCGCCAGCGCGGCGGTGCTGGCCGCTGTGCTTCTGTTAGTGTCGACCAGCTGGCAGGGAAACACCCTGCTGCAAAAAGTTCTCTGTGTTTTGCTGGCAATCAGTTCAGCATTGGAAATTCTGCGCCTGCACGCCCTGTTTGGCAGCGTGTACCCCGGTACACTGGGGCTGGCGGGCACCTGTTTTGTCGTGCTGGCACCGGTCATCTACCTCCGGCGGGAGCCCGCCCTGCGCCAGACGGCCAACGCCTTGTTGGTGTTCGGTGCCGCGTGTATGGCAATCATGGTACTCTCGGTCGCGCCGCGCCTGCGTGTACCCAACCTGCATGCGGCACCGCTGACAGGGCAGGACTGGCAGGCGGCGTTTGTTTCTCAGCTGGCGCTCCCGCCGGAATATCTGCTGTTTGCTCTTTGGCCTCCGCAGCCCGGCCAGCGCTGCCGCAAGGCAGTAACATTTGCCGCGTCAGCACTGGGCTTTGATGCCGCGGTCCACCTGCTGCTGGAGCTGTTTTTTGGCGCGGCCATGCCCACCCGCCAAACCCCGGTGCAGGGGGCTGCACAGTGCGGGGCGCTTTCAATTTTTAACCGGCTGGAATGGCTGCAAATTTTGCTGTGGTGTATGGCAGTCACGGTGCGGCTGGCACTGTACCTGTATGCCATGGTGGAACTGTGGGGTGGCCGCGCCGGGGCGGGCAGCGCTGCCGCCGGGCTGGACCGTTACCCGCTGTACTTTGGCGGCATGGCTCTGTTGTGTGCTGTGCTGCGCACCGTGCCGCTGGAACAGGCATTTTATTGGCGCAGTGCCGTCTGCTGGGGCTTCGCTGCGGTTGTGATGGTAACAGGAGGCTGCCAATGGCTGGTATCATGCATAAAACATCCCGCCTGATGGCGGCGGTGCTGCTGGGCTGTCTGTTGGCGGGCTGCGGCGGGCAGCTGCTTTCCCACAGGGAAATTGTGCGGGCGGTGTTTTTTACCGCGCAGGATGCCGGCTACACGGTCACGCTTTTGACCAGTGACCAGCAAAGCGAGGATTCCGCCGCCTGCAAAACCTTTACCGGCAGCGGCGCTACCTGTGCTGCCGCCTGGAATGCCGCCGCCCAAACCATGAACGGCCAGCCGTTTTACGGCCTGATGGACCTTGCCGTTCTGCCTGCCGGGTGCAACTGGCCGCTGGCAGAAGAAATCGCTCAGCTGCTGCAAAGCACCGCCCGCCCCGCGCCGGAAATCGCCGTGTTTGTGCTGGATCCTGCCGTGCAGATGCCCATCCAGGACCAAACGCCGACCTTGTACGAAAACTTGAAAGCTCTGGAAGAAAAGCAGCAGCTGCACTGCGGCCTGCAAACCCTGTTTGATAACGCCGAAACCGCCGCTGTGCCCGTCAGTGCGGGCGGGAAATACGCCATGCTGTTTTATGATACCGCTGCCAATACAGCCCGCCAGACGCAAAGCCCGTTGGCTGCCCAGCTGGCGGCTATTCTGTGCGGCCAGGCCCATCGGTTGGACTGCACGTTGCCGGATGACCTGTACCTTGCCGCCAAAGCCGCCGCCGATGTGCAGGTACTGGCCCCCGGCAGCGTGCGGGTAAACCTGACCCTGCGGGATGTGGAACTGAAAGACCTGACTCCCGCCGCCCGCCCGGATGCCGAACTGCAGGTGGCATTTGCCGCAGCCGCCAACCGGGAATTTGACGGTTTGATAACGGCGCTGTACGGAATAAACGGCCCGGATGCCGACCCGCTCGACCTGTGTTTCTGGCTGCAAAACCGTTATGGCAGCACGCAGGGGGCGCTGCGGGCGGAGCTTACCCTGCACTGGCACCGCCCCGGCGAAGGCTGATCCCCACCAAAGCACGCCTTTATTTGTAGTGCCAGTGTGCCATTCAGCCGGGCAGTCTGCCAGCCAAGACCAAAAAACAGATAGAAAACAGCCCGGAGCGCTAATAAATTACAACGAATAAACGACAAAAAACACTGTTCACAAAAATTTTATACTTCAAGGGGTTGATTTTTGGCAAAGGAACGCTATAATAGATTTAGCACTCAGGAGAAAAGAGTGCTAAACAAAATGTTTCAAAAAAACTTTAATTATAGGAGGATATTTCATCATGAAAATCAAACCTCTTGCTGATCGCGTTGTGATCAAACTCGTTGAAGAAGAAGAAACCTCCAAGGGCGGCCTGATCCTGACCGGTTCCGCCAAGGAAAAGCCGCAGGTTGCTGAAGTTATCGCAGTCGGCCCCGGCGGCAATGTCGATGGCAAAGACGTTGAGATGATCGTCAAGGTTGGCGATAAGGTTCTCACCAGCAAGTACTCCGGCACCGAAGTCAAGGTCGACGGCGAGGAATGCACCATTGTCCGCCAGAGCGATATCCTGGCAATCGTTGAGTAAACTTTAACTGTTCTTACTGATAAAAGGAGATGCTGATTTATGGCAAAACAGATTAAGCAGGGCGAAGACGCCCGCAAGGCTCTTTGCGCCGGCATTGACCAGCTGGCTGATACCGTTAAGATCACCCTGGGCCCCAAAGGCCGCAACGTTGTTCTGGGCAAGAAGTTCGGCAGCCCGGTCATCACCAACGATGGCGTTACCATCGCAAAGGAAATTGAGCTGAAAGACGCTTTCGAGAACATGGGTGCACAGCTCGTGCGTGAAGTTGCCACCAAGACCAATGATGCTGCTGGCGACGGCACCACCACCGCTACCGTTCTAGCACAGGCTCTTGTTACCGAGGGCATGAAGAACGTTACCGCCGGTGCAAACCCGATGGACATCAAGCGCGGCATGCAGAAGGCCGTCGCCGCTGCTGTCGACGCTGTCAAGCAGCACAGCCAGAAGGTCAACGGCAGCAAGGACATTGCCCGTGTCGGCACTGTCTCTGCAGGCGATGCCGAGATCGGTCAGCTGATCCCTGACGCAATGGAGAAGGTCACCGCTGACGGTGTTATCACCATCGAGGAGAACAAGACCACTGCCGAGACCTACACCGAGGTCGTCGAGGGCATGCAGTTTGACCGCGGCTATGTGACCCCCTACATGGTCACCGATACCGAGAAGATGGAGACCGTCTACGACGACTGCTCTGTCCTGATCACCGACAAGAAGATCAGCGTATTCCAGGATGTGGTTCCTCTGCTCGAGCAGGTCATCCAGTCCGGCCGCAAGCTGCTGATCATTGCAGAGGATGTCGAGGGCGACGCTCTGTCCAACCTCATCATCAACCGTCTGCGCGGCGGCCTGAACGTTGTCGCTGTCAAGGCACCCGGCTTTGGTGACCGCCGCAAGGAGATGCTGCAGGATATCGCCACCCTGACCGGCGGCACGGTTATCAGCAGCGACCTGGGCTATGAGCTGAAGGACGCCACCATGCAGCTGCTCGGCAAGGCCCGCCAGGTCAAGGTCACCAAGGAGAACACCACCATCGTCGGCGGTGCCGGTGACAAGCAGGCTATCGCAGACCGTGTTGCCCAGATCCGCAGCCAGATCGCCGTTGCGACCTCTGACTTTGACCGCGAGAAGCTGCAGGAGCGCCTGGCCAAGCTGGCCGGCGGCGTGGCCGTCATCAAGGTCGGTGCCGCTACCGAGGTCGAGATGAAGGACAAGAAGCTGCGCATCGAGGATGCCCTGAACGCGACCAAGGCCGCTGTTGAGGAAGGCATCGTCGCTGGCGGCGGCACGGCCACCATCAACGCCATCCCCGCTGTCGACAAGCTGGTCGGCGAGCTGGAGGGCGACGAGCGCACCGGTGCGAAGATCGTCCGCAAAGCGCTGGAGGCTCCTCTGCGCCAGATCGCTGCCAACGCTGGCCTCGAGGGCAGCGTTGTTATCGACAACATCCTGAAGGCCAACAAGCCCAACTACGGCTTTGATGCCCAGAAGGAGGAGTACGTCGAGGATATGATCGAGGCCGGTATCGTCGACCCGACCAAGGTCACTCGTTCCGCTCTGGAGAACGCCGCCAGCGTCGCCGCGATGGTCCTGACCACCGAGAGCCTTGTCGCTGACCTGCCGGAACCCCCGGCTCCGGCTGCTCCGGCCCCTGACATGGGCGGCATGTACTAATTGGGTACACCCCACAAGCAACCATAAGGTCGAAGTCTCCGCAAAAAGAGGCTTCGGCCTTTTTGTATAAACCGGCAAAGTGTGCTATAATAGACAGAAATAACGCAGCGGGGGAGCCGCCATGAAAAAATACGCAAAATATCCGGCACTGGCCGTTACGCTGGCGATTATGGCAGTGATCTTTGTCTTGTCCTCGCAGCCGGCGGAGCTGTCCACCAAGGTCAGCCGCGCCGTTACCGAGACCGTGCAGGCCGGCAGAATAAAAGCCATCACGCCGCTGTGGTTCAGCACCACAAACCTGAACGCCAACGTCCGCAAGTGGGCGCACGTCTATATCTACTGCGCCCTCGGTGTCAGCATGGCCGTGACCGTGCAGCTGTGGCTGCACCGCGTTACGCTGCGGCAAAAGGCACTGCTGGCATCGGCGCTGTGTATGCTGTACGCGGCCGGTGATGAGCTCCACCAGTATTTTGTGCCGGGCCGTGCCGCGCAGTTGAGCGACGTTGCGATTGACGCCGTGGGTTTTCTGCCCTGCGTGGCGGCGGTGTATCTGGTGCTTTGGGCTGTCAGGAGGCTGCGCAATTAACAGGACTCAACCCAAAATTATATGGGTAATAGAGGTATTTTAGGTTGACCCGCCGCCCATACTCCCACCGGGGGGATGTGCCTTGTCTCTGCGTCGGTTGTATGGGCTTTGCGCTGTGCTGGTGCTGCTGGCGGGCGTCGTGCTCTGCCGCACCTACTGGGTGGGGCAGCAGACGGCCTATGCCGCCAGTGCGGGAGGGCAGAGCGTTCAGACGCTGACCCTGCCGCGCGCCCGGGGCGATTTCTATGACCGCACGGGCCGCAGGCTGACCGGCCTTTCCCCGCAGTATTACGCACTCTGCCTGCCCGGAGACGCCGGGTACACGGCGCTGTTTCCGTATGTCCCGTATGCGGAGCAGAGCCTTTTGTATGAGCGCCGCAACCTTGCAAGCCCCTTTTTGATACAGGTGGACCGCGACCTGACCGCGCAGGGCATCACGACCTGCACCGTGCCGCAGCATTTCGGCGGCAGCACCGCCGCGCACCTGCTGGGCTATCTGGACAGCGAGGGCCGCGGCGTGTCCGGCCTGGAAAAAGCCTACGACGACCTGTTGAGCGCCTCCGGAGACGCGCGCATTGTGACCTGCTTTATGACCGCGCAGGGACGCCTGCTGACGGACACAAGCCCGCTTGTGGCGGTGGAAACACCCGGCACGGGGCAGGGCGTGCGGCTGACGCTGGACGCCGACCTGCAGCGCGCCTGTGAGGGACTGGCCACGGTGTATCTGCCGCGCGGCTGCATCGTCGTGATGGAAACGGCCACCGGCGAGGTGCTTGCCTCGGTCAGTATGCCGTCGTTTGACCCGCAGAATGTCGCCGCCAGCATTGCCGCCAACGATACCTCGCTGCTCAACCGGCCTCTCCGCGCATTCAGTGCCGGGTCGGTGTTCAAGGTCGTGCTGGCTGCAGCCGCCTACGAGAGCGGCCTTGACTGGTACACCCACGACTGCACGGGTGAGGTCGAGGTTGCCGGGCAGACCTACCGCTGTGCACTGGGCCGCGCCCACGGCGTGGTCAACCTGCGCGGCGCGCTGGAACAAAGCTGCAACACCTATTTCATCGAGCTGGGCCGCCTGCTGGGGGCACAGCGCATCCGCAAAATGGCAGAGACACTCGGCTTCGGCACGGCCACGCCGCTTGCGCCCGGCCTGCAAGGCGCATCTGGCACACTGCCTGATGCCGCCGCGCTTGAAAACCCAGGCGAGCTGGCGACGTTCAGCTTTGGTCAGGGGGCGCTGACTGTGACGCCGCTGCAAATTACAGCCATGATGAACACCGTTGCAAACGGCGGCGTGTACAGGACACCGGCCTTTGTACAGGGAATTGTTGACGCCGACGGCACGCTGACCGGGCAGACCCGGGCGGCTGACACCCGCACGGTCTTTGATGCGGCCACGGCACGGGTGCTGCGCAGCATGCTGGCCTCCGTCGTGTCGGAGGGCATCGGCAGCGAGGCACAGCCCAAAACCGGCACGGCAGGCGGCAAGACCGGCACAGCGCAGACCGGCCAGTACGACGAGAACGGCGAGGAGCTGCTCAACTACTGGTTCAGCGGCTTTTACCCGGCGGACGACCCGCGGTATACCATTACCGTTTTGCAGGACGGCATTTTAAAGCCCGAAACCTCCAGTGCCGCGATATTTGCAAAGGTTACCGAAATTCTGGCTGTGTGGGAGAACTCCTAAGCCTTCCCCCTCTGGGGAAGGTGGCCCCGCAGGGCCGGATGAGGGCAGACCTTGCCGCCGCAGCGCTTTACCGGGCAGCAACGGCATATCCGCCCCTCATCAGTCAGTGGTCGGGGCCACTGACAGCTTCCCCCGAGGGGGAAGCCAATCTCTCCGTCAACCAATTTCCTCCAAGGTATTGCACTTTTGCGGCAAAAAAGCTACAATAATTAGTATCTGTAGACCGCAAGTAACCGATGCTGAAAGGGACAAACCGATGCAGCATATTTTTATCATAAACCCAACGGCGGGCAAGGTGGACGCCAGCGTGGCGCTCATCCCGCAGATCCACGCCGCTGCCAGCCGTGCAGGGCTTCATCCTACCATTGAGGTGACCCGCCGCGCCGGGCAGGCCCGCGACCTGGCCGCCCAATACGCCGCCGGCGGGGAAGAAGTATATCTCTATGCCTGCGGCGGCGACGGCACGCTGAACGAAATATTGCAGGGTACCGTCGGCCACCCGAACGCCGCCATCGGCTGCGTGCCCTGCGGCAGCGGCAATGACTATGTGCGAAACTTCGGCACGCAGGCGCAGTTCCTGGACCTTGACGCACAGCTGGCCGCACAGCCGTTCGCAGCGGACGTCATCCGCACGCCCCAGGGCTGCGGCATCGACATCTATGCCGCGGGTATCGACGCCCAGGTCGCCAACGGTATCCCCAAATGGCGGCGCGTGCCCTTCTGCGGCGGCACAACGGCCTACACACTGTCGATTCTCGAGGCCGTGTGCAGCACCTTCAGGCACCGTCTGCGCATCACCGCCGATGACCGCCAATTGGAGGACACCTTCATGATGCTGGCGGTCTGCAACGGCCAGCAGTACGGCGGCGGCTACTGCGCCGCGCCCCACGCCAGCATGACCGACGGTCTGCTGGATGTGGTGCTGCTGCGGCCCGTGCCGCGTTTAAAGCTGCCGGGGCTGCTGGGCAGCTACAAAAAAGGGGAGCATCTTTCGGAGGGTGACACCGTAACCGAAAAATTCGCCCCGTACATGACGTTTTTCCGTACAGGCAGCATTGACATAGAGGTGCTGGACGGCAACCCGCTCATCACAACGCTGGACGGCGAGTGCTCGCCCCAGCTGCGGATGCACGCGGGGATCGCGCACAGTGCGGTGCGCATCCTGCTGCCGCCGGAGCTTGCCGCAAACGCAAACAAGACGCCTGTTCTGCAGGCTATGGGAGAGTAAGAATGTCTGAAAAAGTAAAGATCAAGATCGCCCGCAATGTGGTGCATCTGCCGGCCATCGCCCTGCGCGGGCTGGTGGTTTTCCCCAACAATGTGGTCCATTTTGAGGTGGGCCGCACCAAGTCCATTGCCGCCATCGAGGCCGCCATGCACGCCAACAGCAGCGTCTTTCTCGTCGCCCAGCGCGAGATGGATGAGGAAGAACCGGCCCTTCACGACCTGTATGCCTACGGTGTCATTGCCGAAATCAAGCAGGTGCTGCGCGTCTCCGACGACCTCGTGAAGGTCCTCGTCGAGGGCAAGACCCGTGCCCGTCTGCTGGAGCTCGACGCCGGCGAAAAGTATCTGCAGGCCACGGTGCGCCCCGTGGCGGTGCGCGGCATCCCCGCCGACAAGCGCAACCAGGTCGAGGCTCTCGTCCGCAGCCTGAAGGACTGCTTTGAGGAGTACCTGTCCTACAGCCCGCAAATTTCCAAGGATGTCGTCTATAACATCGTTTCCTCCGATTCGCCGCTGTATTTGAGCGAGTACATGCCCGCCAACCTCTTGTTCAAGTATGAGGACAAGCAGGTTATCCTGAACGAATCGACCCTGCTGGGCCGCCTCGAAAAGCTGCTGACCCTGCTGCGGCAGGAATGCCAGATCATGGACATCGAGCGCGACCTGGACGACAAGGTCAACGCCCGCATGGACAAGGGCCAGCGCGAATACTACCTGCGTGAGCAGATGAATGTCATCAGCGAGGAGCTCGGCGACGCCGAGGACACCCGCGCCGAGGCCGATACATACCGCGAAAAGGTCAAGGCACTGAACCTTGATGAAGAATCCACCGAAAAGCTGCTGAAAGAGTGTGACCGTCTGGCCCGTATGCAGGGCAGCAGCGCCGAGAGCGGCGTTATCCGCAGCTATCTGGATGCCTGCCTGGCCCTGCCGTGGCACACCGCCACCGAGGACGACCTTGACCAGGCCCACGCCCGCAAGGTGCTGGACCGTGAGCACTACGGCCTGCAGAAGGTCAAGGAGCGCATTCTCGAGCTGCTGGCTGTGCGCAAGCTGAATCAGGACGTCAAGGGGCAGATCATCTGCCTTGTCGGCCCTCCGGGCGTCGGCAAAACGAGCATTGCGCACTCCATTGCCGAGTGCATGGACCGCAAATTTGCCCGCATGAGCTTGGGCGGCGTCCACGATGAAGCCGAGATCCGCGGCCACCGCCGCACCTACATCGGTGCGATGCCGGGCCGCATCATCAGCGCCATCACGACGGCCAAGTCCACGAACCCGGTCATCCTGCTCGACGAGATCGACAAGCTGGCGGGCGACTACAAGGGAGACCCGTCCAGCGCACTGCTCGAGGTGCTGGACCCCGAGCAGAACCGTACCTTTAAGGATAACTACCTCGATATTCCGTTTGATTTGAGCGAGGTGCTCTTTATCACGACGGCGAACGATGCCTCCACGATCCCTGGCCCGCTCTATGACCGCATGGATGTCATCGAGCTGCCCAGCTACACCCGCACCGAAAAATTCAACATCGCCAAGCGCCATCTGCTGCCCAAGCAGCTGAAAAACAACGGCCTGGAGGGGCGCGTGACCCTGACAGGCAGCGCACTGTATGCCATCATTGACGGCTACACCCGCGAGGCAGGCGTGCGCAATCTGGAACGCACCATCACGTCGGTGCTGCGCAAATGTGCGCAGAAGATCGCGGCAGGGGAAGCCGAGAAGATCAGCGTTTCCGCAGCGATGGTCAAGGAGCTGCTCGGCCCCGAGAAGGTCAAGCCGACGTTTATCTCCCGCAAGGACGCCGTGGGCATTGCCAACGGTCTGGCGTGGACGAGTGTCGGCGGCGAGATGCTGCCTGTTGAGGTCGCCGTCATCCCGAACGGCACCGGCAAAATCGAGATCACCGGCAGCCTCGGTGATGTCATGAAGGAGAGCGCCCAGCTCGCCGTGACCTACGCCAAGGTCCACGCCGAAGAATACGGCATCACGCCCGACAAGTTCAAGAACACCGACCTGCACATCCATGCCCCCGAGGGCGCTGTGCCGAAGGACGGCCCCTCCGCAGGTGTCACACTGACGACGGCGCTGATTTCGGCGCTGTCCGGTATCCCGGTCAACCACGACCTGGCCATGACCGGAGAGATCACGCTGCACGGCAACGTGCTGCCCATCGGCGGTCTGAAGGAAAAGAGCATGGCGGCCTTCCGTGAGGGCATCTCGACGGTGCTCATCCCCAGGGACAACGCCAGCGACCTGTATGAGGTGGACGCCGAGGTCAAGGAGAAGGTGCGCTTCATCCCCGTGGGCACTCTGTCCGAGGTGCTGAAGCACGCCCTTGTGCGCCCGGGCCGCACCCCCGCCCGCGCTGTCCGTGGTGTGCCGCAGGCAACCTCTCTCATCGCCAACGACAAGCCCGCCGAGGGACATAAGGAGCCCGCCGCGGTGATGTAATTCGCCTTGAACGCCGCTCTGTAGGGACGGAGGCCCGCACCCGCCCGCGGGCCGATGACGTGCATCGACCCCTACAGCAACCCCCCGTAGGGGCGGATTCCATATCCGCCACGGAGCAGAACGGCAGCCGCCAAGTCCGCGGGTCGATGACGAGCATCGACCCCTATACAGCCACATCCGTAGGGGCGGATTCCATATCCGCCCGCACTACGCCGTGTCGCGCATGTAGGAGGAGGCGCCCTCGACGCCCCGCAATACACAGCACACCCAAAGCATAAAGGAACACCCATGAACTACAACAACAGCGAATTCCTCGCGTCCTACGGTCTGTCCCGCCAGCTGCCGGACAGTGACCGCCCTGAAATCGTATTTTCGGGCCGCTCCAACGTCGGCAAATCGAGCCTCATCAATAAGCTCTGCAACCGCAAGAAGCTGGCCCGCGTCAGCGCCACGCCGGGCAAAACGGCAACCATCAACTTCTACCGCGTTGATACGGCTTACTTTGTTGACCTGCCCGGCTACGGCTACGCCAAGGTCTCCAACGCCGAGCGCGAGCGGTGGGACGATTTGATCAACAGCTATTTTGAGGCGGATCGTGCCGTCTGCCTGCTTGTCCAGCTGCTGGACAGCCGCCACGCGCCCAGCGCTGACGATGTGCAGATGCTTGAGTACCTGCACTACCACCGCATTCCGTTTGTGGCCGTGCTGACCAAGGGCGACAAGCTGAAAAAGAGCGAGATGACCGCCCGCAAAGAAGAATTTGAAAAGATATGCGCTCCCTACGGCTGCCAGAGCGTTGTGCTGACCAGCGCCGAGAACGGGCTGGGCATGGACGAGCTGCGCGCGCTGCTTGAGGGCAGCATGACCCCCGAGACAGAGGACTGACCGATGGCCTACAACGAGTTTGCCTATTTCTACGACGAGTTCAACGGCGAGGCTGACTATGACGCGCTTTACGGCTATATTACCGACGAGCTGAAGGCCCACGGCATCACAGACGGCATCCTGGCCGACCTGGGCTGCGGCACCGGTGATCTGACCCTGATGCTGACCCAGGCAGGGTATGATGTCATCGGCATTGACCGCTCCGAGGAGATGCTCAGTGTCCTGCGCGAAAAGGCCGACGAGCTGGGCCTGACGGGTCGCTTGCTGCTGCTGAAGCAGGACCTGCTGGACCTGGACCTGTACGGCACGATCCGCGCCGCGGTGTCTACGTTTGACACCTACAGCCACATTGGCCCGCAGGAAAATTTTGAGAAGGCCATCCGCAAGGCTGCCTACTTTATGGAGCGGGGCGGCGTGTTCATTTTTGACTTGAACACGCCCTATAAGCACCGGCACATTCTGGCAGGCCAGACCTTTGACATCGAGGCCGAGGACGCCGACTGCCACTGGTCGAACCGCTACGACGAGACGGCGCAGCGGGTGGATATTACCATCAACATTGACTACCACGAGACGGGGGAGCACTTCCACGAGGCGTTCAGCGAGTACAGCTACGCGCTGGACACCGTGTGCGCTCTGTTGGAAAAGTACGGCTTCGCCGTGGCCAAAGTCGCCGACGGCGAGAGCTTTGGCCCGGTGCGCGGTGACAGCCCGCGCTGGATCATCACGGCTGTCAAGCAATACACACAAGAGGAAAAAGCGAATGGAACAGAATCATAACATGCTGCGCGGTATCTCCGAAAACGGCGGTATCGTGTTTTACGGTGTTGACTCTACGGAAATCGTCCGCGAGATGGAGCGCCTGCACAAGACCAGCGCCGTCACCACCGCTGCCCTGGGCCGCCTGCTGACGGCAGCCTCGATGATGGGCATTATGCTCAAAAGCACCCAGGACTCGGTGACGCTGCAGATCAAGGGCGGCGGCCCCGCAGGCCGCCTGCTGGCCGTTTCCGACGGCACCGGCAACGTCAAGGGCTACGTCGAGCACCCCGTTGTGGAACTTCCCCCGCGGGCTGACGGCCATCTGAACGTCGGCGCAGCCGTCGGCAAGGACGGCACGCTGGACGTCATCCGTGACTTGGGTATGCGCGAGCCATACATCGGCCAGGTGCCGCTGACCTCCGGTGAGATCGCCGAGGACATCACGACCTATTTTGCTATCAGTGAGCAGGTGCCCACTGTCTGCGCGCTGGGCGTGCTCGTCGATAAGGACCTGAGCGTCCGCTGCGCGGGCGGCTTTGTCGTGCAGCTGCTGCCCGGCGCAACCGAGGAGGAGATCGAGCACCTCGAGAAGAACATCAAGGCCATGCCCAGCGTGACGACAATGCTCGAGGAGGGCAAGAGCGTCCGCGATATGCTGGAGCTGGCCTTGGCCGGCTTTGCACCCGATATTCTCGACAGCTACCATGTGACCTACAAGTGCGACTGCGGCCTTGAGCGCGTTGAAAAGATGATCCGCTCCCTTGGCAAAAAGGAGGTCGAGCGTATGCGCGACGAGGACCCCGTTGCCGAGGTGAACTGCCAGTTCTGCAACAAGAATTATAAGGTGGACCTGAATGAACTGCTCAAAAACTGGCCTTCCACCGCCGAAAATGTGCCGAGCGAAAACGCATAAAAATTTATGCAAAAAAATGTAAAAAAATGTAAAAAGCGGTGGAAGTATGTCACAGAAAGCCCTTTTCCTTTTGCCTAAAGTCTAGTATACTGATATGGAAGCTGTACCATGATTCAATACATCTTCAGATGAAGAATCCGATGAAAGATTGATAAACTCAACTGGATATTTTATTTGGAGATTATCGGAAGGAGAAACACCAGAGTCAAGAATGCAAATCCTTTCACCCTCTCCTATGAATAAGAAATTCAATTTAACAACAACCAAAGAACCCATTATCGTAGAATTCATTAAGATCTAATTCTTCAACCCCAATCCTCTCTTAAATTGATTGATTCGCTTCCAAAATATACCTGCCATGGTGAAGATCATCAAAGGTGTCCAAAATATCAACCACCATATCATTCTTTGAGACTAGCAGTACCTTATCTTTGGCTTCACGTGCCTACAGTCTTTTCGATGAATGACAACCAGCAAAACTGCATCCAATTCAATTTTGGTAATCCGGACTCACTTTCCATCAACTTTACCTAATCAAATCCTGTTTATTGAACGCTGCTAGTCATGGGAAACTGTCATTCGGGACCTGTATGATTGATACTAAATGGTTTGAGATGGATAGAGTCAGTATGAGATTGAACAAAGTAACATCGAGTTGATCTTGTCAAAAAAACGGGATGAATTGACAGAAGAGGAACGAGATATTATTCAGCAATATTTAGATACCTATTCTGATGTGGTTGTTAGGATTCGGACTGCTTTGAGTGATATTGATAAACGATTGAATGGAGTGGATCCTGAACCAGAACCAGAACCAGAATTTGTTCCTACACCTGCAGATAAAGCCTTTGCAAAAATATCAAGTGTAATGAAGAATCTGAAGCGTCAAATGAAGCAGGTAGGACTTGAATCAGCAAATAATGATTAGTATGACATGGCTATTCAACACTATCGTCAACTTGCCAAAGAAAACAGAGCAAACGAAGTAGAAATGTTTGAATTGATTTATTGTAGGATGCCGTCAAAGATTACTTGAAAATTGTTATGTAGTATTCGCCTCTAATTCTGATTCTAGGAATTGCCAAAAAGCAGCTACAGCTATCGACAATCGAATGGCTGTCCTTGAAGAGAAAATCTCGATATTGAAAGAAGCAGACATGACACTGGATCATATTGTTATCATGAATGAGGTTGCAGATAATCTAGAAGCAGTTCAGAAGTCTATGGGAACGGTTGAAGAGTATCAAGCCACAATCGATAATCTTATGGATCTGGATGAAACTTTGAAGGTAGCTTCAGATTCGAGAAGTGAGTCATAGGATATGGATATCCAATTAAATGACGCTGTGGAAGATGATGACGGCGATCTAGACGATTACATGGCTTCGTTGGATAAAGATCTTTCTACAGAGATGAATGCTTTACCTGCTGCTCCAACAACACTTCCAGTTGTTGAGAAGAAAGTTGAAATTGAAACAGAAACGGAAGAACGGGTAGCTGAGCTGGAATAGTTGGTCTAACGGTTTGTGAGAGTGTTTGTTCAGATTTGGTCTTTGTGGATGAATTCTCCCTGTTTTCTGGAATCCAGACTTGTCTTTGCAAAGGAAGATGGACGCGGCTGCCGAACGGAAGAAACGAATTGAAGAGCTGAAGAGAAAGAAAGAGGAACTCCTTTCACAAGGAAAAGTGAGTTCGACAGAGAACTCGGCAACTTCAACGTAGATCAAATCGTTTGTAATTTGACTTTATAGAGTTCGGTTCCGAAATTATATTCCAAAAGATGATGGATTAAAAGAGAAGATGGATAACGTAGTCGTAGACGAGAAGCCTTTGGATTATGAAAGTGACTTGAAAGCTTCATCAGCGATGCCAGGAGTAGATTTAATATAAATACAATGAATTATAGCGAAATGACGAGATCAACCTTGCTCCAAAGAAGCCAAACTGGGATTTAAAGAGAGGAATTGAGCATAAAATGGAGATGTTGGAGAAAGAAACGCAGAAAGCGATGATTCAAATGTTGAGTTGGTTATTTTCCTATTGTTTTTACGCATAGAAGAGAAGATTGAAGCTGAAGAGAGTGATTCAGATGAAGAGTGATCCCTATAGTTGTTTCTGTGGTAGTTTCATTTGACTTGTTTGTGTCAGAAAGAGTACAATGTTTTCCCGCGATTCTGAAATATCGTAGTTGGTTATAAACGTTTTATCTTGTTGCGTTGGGTTTTAGACTCTCGTTTCTACGCGAGATATCACGGTGTCATTTATTGGATTGTTACATTGGTTGCTACTTGTTTGATAGAAGTGCTGAATGGTTCATTTTCTGACCTTAGCACGAAAGAATCGCGATACTGCCACTATGGAGAGTGTTGCAAGATCAAAATGTGAACGAAAAGTGATGTTTGCGGACGAAACAAAAGAAGACCTTGTTAGAAATGTAGGATTCACTTGCAGGGATTGTAAAAAACTAGAGTTCAATTCCACGAAACGATTCGTTTTCTCATATG
>ERZ857922.2329-NODE-2329-length-19579-cov-6.605921_pt1 | contig 19579 bp, 18 predicted proteins | sample MGYA00519579_ERZ857922 | MGnify/ENA primary metagenome ERZ857922 (study PRJEB31778, sample SAMEA3449375) | human gut metagenome | biome: human gut; feature: human-associated habitat; material: faeces | place: United Kingdom | collected 2010/2012 ... | reverse complement strand
CAGAAGTATCTGGAGGTGGATGATCTTGGATATTAAGAGAAAGAAAAAAGAAAAAAGAATCCAAGTGGTCGGCAGCCTGATCGGAATCTGTGTGGCTGTAGTCTCTCTGTTTTATTTTTTCCACGCAGAAAAAGCGGAAGCAGAGAAAAGAATGGTGGAGATTGTAAACTATGTCAAAGTGCAGTGCTCCACCTACACCCATTATAATGAATCTTCGGAATCCAAAAGTCTCCTCCGTGCCATTGAAAGTGCCAGACAAATGAGTACAAATATTAAAATGGAAACAGAAAACGGCGGGCAGCTAAGAGAGGATTTCCTGAAAGAAAAAAGGTGCCGACGTGACAAAAACATGGGATGGTCAGGAAGCTGTTGAACTGTTCAGAAATAGTGAACCTGGTGAATTTGATGTCATTCTTATGGACATTATGATGCCGGTCATGAATGGTTATGAAGCTACAAAGATGATTAGGTCTCTGGACAGAGAGGATGCAAAGAAAATACCGATCATTGCAATGACAGCAAATGCGTTCACGGAGGACAGAATAAGGGCAAAAGAAGCAGGGATGAATGAACATGTTGCTAAGCCTGTTGATGTGGAATTACTGATGAAAGTAATTTATAGCGGGAGTGCTATGAAGCATTAATAGTACATGAGAAAACAAGGAGGAATTCAGTTGTTGGAGAAAGCGGTTCAGGCTGCAATATATGAAAAAGCTCTTAAAAATCATTATATAGAAATCCTGTACATTGATTTTGAAGATACTCATGCGTTATGCATCTGGCAATATAGATGATCTTAATCGGATAAAACAGCAGATGACGATGGAAGCAATCACACAGGGAACAGCAGAACACATCATGCATCATGTTATGATCAATTTTATACTGAATGGTGAGATGCGTTTCATGCAGTTTGACTTTACAAGAGAAAGTGCAGATACAAAAAATGTTTTCCTGTTTGTGGAGGACTATACAGTTCCACAGCAGCAGATGATGCTGCTGCTGGAAAAAAAGCTGGTTCTATAACAGAACCAGCTTTTTTGTGTATTCATGGACGAACGGTGTCCCTGTTTTGTGAGAACGGACAGTCTCGTAAAAAAGAGAGGCCTGTATATCGCTCTCAAAGGCGGCAAGTGCATCGCCGGTAAGAAGCCGCGGGGCGTCGGCTGCCTTGGCAATGAGCGGCAGAGAAGAACGTCTTCTAATCTCTTTTAACAATGCACCGGCACTTTTTCGGAAACCGAGAACACGGTTATAGCCGGCCGGGTACAATGTTTTCTGGTTCAGAAGCAGATGCATCAGGGCGCGGCTGATGCGGGTATACGTCATTTCCTTTGTTTTAAGCTGCATGGCGAATTCTGAAAATGAGGAGCATGCGTGGCGCTGGCGGAGGATGCGGTTGGCAAGATCCGGCGAGAGGTCGAGACAGGAGGAGAGAGATCCCTTCGTCTCCGTGAGGAGCCGTGCGGCGAGGAGCAGGCTGAAATCATCGGCGGTCAACAGTCCATGAGATGCGACGGCATTCTGAAAAGCGTGAAAGACCGCTTCTGGCATGCAGGAGGCGAGCGCGGACAGTTCCAGCTCCTTATGCGGATTGGAAAAAAGAAGATTCCGCATTGCTGTAGCAGAAGGGAGTGCATGTGTGAAAAGCGCTCCTTCGTGGTATCCGCTGCCCTCCCGGCGGATCGTTACCGGCCGAATGCGGCTTTGTGACAGCAGAAGTGCCTGGACATATTCAATGCCTAAAATATTGTTTGGTTCTTTTAAAAAGGTATCAAGTTCTTCTTTTGAAAGCGAAGAGAAGGAAGCGCTGTCAGAAAAATAAGCGGAAAGTGCCTGTGCGCGCGCCGTCGGGAAGGAAAGTCCGTTCCGAAGCAGACCGGAGAGCAGCTCGCGGTATTCCTCCGGCTCGTGGAGCAGAACATCAGCGAGTTCCAGAAACGGCGCCGTGTCTCCATATTCACTGCCAAAGCAGAGAAAATCGACGCAGCCAAGCGCAGTAAGAAGCGATACCGCCCCGCGTGCGAAATGCTGTGCACTGCCGAGTGCAAAGTGACACGGAAGCTGTAAGATAAGGTCCGCGCCGCCAAGAAGCGCCAGCTCCGCACGGTCATGTTGGTCAAGAATCGCAGGTGCGCCGCGCTGGACGAAATCGCCGCTCATAATCACGACAAGATAGTCCGCCCCGGTCAGTTCCCTGGCTTTTGCCAGCTGATAAGCATGGCCGTTATGAAAAGGATTATATTCTGCAATGACTGCGGTAATGGTCATAAAACGTACCTTCTTTCGAAAAAAATAGCACGATTCCAAACAGAGAGGAACCGCGGATCACATAGCCCTATCGTAACAAAAACAGAAAAGGAATGCAAGAATTCCTCCGTTTTGGATTTTTTGTCCAGTTGTTTTGAATTTTATACTTGCGAAAGGGCAAAAAGCGTACTACAATGAGAATATCGAGTAAATTTATCGAAAGGAGTCAAAAGATCATGGGATTTATTGACACAATTAAAGCAAGAGCAAAAGCAGACAAAAAAACAATTGTACTGCCAGAGTCAGAAGACAGAAGAACATATGAGGCTGCTGCACAGATCCTGAAAGAGGACCTTGCAAATCTGATCATCATCGGAAGCGAAGAGGCAGTAAAGAAAGGCAGCGAGGGACTGGATGTCTCCAAAGCTACTATTGTAGATCCAGAGAAAAACGAGAAAACACAGGCTTATGTAGATAAGCTGGTAGAGCTTCGTGCAAAGAAAGGCATGACTCCGGAGAAAGCAAGAGAGACCATCCTGAATGACTATACATATTATGGCGTTATGATGGTTAAAATGGGAGATGCAGACGGACTTGTTTCCGGTGCCTGCCATTCTACCGCAAACACCTTACGTCCATGCCTGCAGATCTTAAAGACCAAACCAGGCACAAAACTCGTATCCGCATTCTTCCTGATGGTAGTTCCGGACTGCGAGTACGGCGATGACGGTGTATTCGTATTCGGTGACTGTGGTCTGAACCAGAACCCGAATCCGGAAGAGCTGGCTGCAATCGCAGAGTCTTCCGCAGAGTCCTACCGCATGCTGACCGGAAACGAGCCAAGAGTTGCTATGCTTTCCCACTCCTCCAAAGGAAGTGCAAAACATGCTGATGTAGACAAAGTTGTTGAGGCTACCAGAATTGCAAAAGAAGCAAACCCGGATCTCGCTCTCGACGGCGAGCTGCAGCTTGATGCAGCAATCGTTCCGAGCGTAGGTGCATCCAAAGCTCCGGACAGCAAAGTAGCAGGAAAAGCAAACGTTCTGATCTTCCCGGATCTGGATGCCGGAAACATCGGATACAAACTGGTACAGAGACTGGCAAAAGCAGAAGCATACGGCCCAATGACGCAGGGTATCGCAGCTCCAGTCAACGATCTGTCCCGTGGATGCTCCGCAGAGGATATCGTTGGTGTTGTAGCAATCACTGCTGTACAGTGCCAGGCACAGTAAGCACGAAATAAAACCAATTACAAGCGGTTTTCTGGCCGGCTGCGGAGAACAGGCCGGCCAGAAGTTTTAATAAGACTTTTAAAATAGGAGAATTTAGAAATGAACGTATTAGTAGTAAACTGCGGAAGTTCCTCTCTGAAATTCCAGCTGATCAATTACGATAACCGTGACGTCCTGGCAAAAGGACTCTGTGAGAGAATCGGTATCGACGGACGCCTCGTTTATGAGCCAAAGAACGGCGAAAAAGAGGTAACAGAAGCAGCAATGCCGACACACGTAGAGGCAATCCAGATGGTTCTGGACGCTCTGGTAAACGAGAAGAGCGGCGTCATCAAGAGCCTGGAAGAAGTAGATGCCATCGGACACCGCGTTCTGCACGGCGGAATGAAGATCACAAACTCTGTTATCATCGATGACGAAGTAATCAAAGTTATCGAGGAGTGCGCTGACCTTGGTCCTCTGCACAATCCGGCAAACCTGATGGGAATCAATGCCTGCATGAAACTGATGCCGGGCGTTCCGAACGTAGCAGTATTTGATACCGCATTCCATCAGACCATGCCTCCGAAAGCATATATGTACGGTATTCCGAAAGAGTACTATGAGAAATACGCAATCCGTAAATACGGCTTCCACGGAACTTCTCATAAATTCGTATCCAAGAGAACCGCAGAGTTCCTTGGCAAAGACTACAACGATCTGAAGATCATCGTATGCCATATGGGAAATGGTGCTTCCCTTTCCGCTGTAAAGAACGGCAAATGTGTAGATACCTCCATGGGCCTTACCCCGCTCGAAGGTGTGATCATGGGAACCCGTTCCGGAGATATCGATCCAGCTTTTGTTGAGTATCTGTGCAACAAAGAGAACCTGACCGTATCCGAGGTTCTGAACATTCTGAACAAGAAATCCGGTATGCTCGGCATGACCGGCATCTCCAGCGATTACCGTGATGTATCTGCAGCAGCAGAGGCAGGTAATCAGGATGCCATCAACTGTCTTGAAGCATACGCTTACCGCATTATCAAATACATCGGTTCCTACATCGCAGCTATGGGCGGCGTAGATGTGATCACCTTCACCGCAGGCCTTGGAGAGAACGCTATTCCACTTCGTGAGACCATCTGCAAAGCATTTGAGTTCATGGGTCTGGAATTCGATTCTGAGGCAAATAACTGCCGCGGCGTTGAGAAGATCATCACCAAAGAAGGCTCCAAGATTACAGCATGCGTGATCCCGACCAACGAGGAAATCGCAATCTGCGAGGAGACCGTAGAGTTAGTAAAAGGAAAATAAAAAATAATTCAAAAAGCAGTTGACAATTCTTACCTTCCCGGGTATAATTGGTAAAGTGTGATTAGGAGAACAATATGAAAATCAGTCTGACCAAGTTATTTACGCAGGACGGAAAGTCCGAAAAGTATGAAATTCCGCTTACATCCGAAACTTTTTCGATCGGCGGGCAGGACTATCGGGTAATCGAAAAACATCCTGTTATCCTTGGCCTTACGCATGAAGGCAATCGTGTGATCACGATCACCGGCAGTGCAGACCTTACAATGGAGATTCCATGTGCAAGATGCCTGACACCGGTAGCGATTCCATTCCAGCTCGAGTTCGATCTGCAGATTGATCTGAATCTGTCAGAGGAAGAACGCGAGGAAAAAGAAGAGGACTCTTCGTTTGTGGAGGGAGACGAGCTCGATGTGGAAGAACTGGTTCGTAATGAGCTCATAGTCCAATGGCCGATTCGAGTGCTGTGTAAAGATGACTGTAAAGGAATCTGCAGCCGTTGTGGTGCGAATCTGAATATTCAGACCTGTGATTGTGATACCACAGGGCTAGACCCCCGAATGGCTGCAATCAAAGATATATTCAGCAAATTTAAGGAGGTGTAACTATGTCCATTTGTCCTAAGAATAAATCTTCCAAAGCAAGACGCGATAAGAGAAGAGCAAACTGGAAAATGTCTGCTCCGAACCTTGTAAAATGCAGCAAATGTGGTGCTCTTATGATGCCGCACAGAGTTTGCAAAGCTTGTGGTTCTTACAACAAAAAAGAAGTCGTTGCAATGGACTAATATTCATAAATCGGAATCAGTTCCGATGTGCAATGCAGCAAAAGGCTCCCGTCACCGGGGGCTTTTTTGTTGTCTCTGCGGGTTGTCTGGAAGCGTCATATAAAAGATTTGACGTGGTGTGTCGTGATGTGCTATAATGGTCTCGGTGAGAATTGAAACAATATTGCAATATTTTCGTAACAATTATAAAAAAGGAGTGCAAAGCATATGAAGAATAGACGAATCATATTTCTGGCAGCATGCATGTGCAGTGTAGTATTCCTCTCAGGATGTTCCACAGACAGTCTGATGGATAAAATGATGGGAACTGAGACGACGGTTTCGTCTTCGGCCAGTGTAGATATTTCAAAAGAGGACAGCGATGCTGTTCATGTAGATGCCAATCTGGAAAAGCCGGTTTTTTCGGTAAATCCGGTGGAGAGCCTGCAGATTCCCGTTGGAAATACATCTGGAAAGCTGACTTGTGAGGCAGGAATAACGGGAGAAGGCACAGTAACATATCAGTGGTATAAGAACAACGTAAATTCCAACGGCGGAGGAACGCCGATTGAAGGCGCAACAGAAGTGACATACCAGGTCGATACTTCGGCGGAGGGCAAAGATTACTATTACGTTGTGGCAACAAACACGGTTGGAAATACCGTTTCCATGGCGACGAGTACGGTAACAGAAGTTACGGTAATTCCGGCAGGGAAATGGGTTCAGAATGAAAACGGATGGCAGTATCAGAATAATGATGGAAGCTATGCAACCAATACCTGGCAGAATATCGACGGCTACTGGTACGTGTTTGATGAAAATTCATACATGGTGACAGGATGGTACTGGAGCGGAGAAGAATGGTATTATCTGGCGGACAACGGTCAGATGCAGACCGGCTGGTTCACGCAGGATGGTGAGGAATATTATTTGGATCCGGATACCGGTGTCATGGCACGGAATACAACCATAGACGGTCATGAGATGAATTCGAGCGGAGTCAAGGTTTCTTAAGAAAAATAAGATAAAACAGAGCGGGTGGATTTTGGAAAGATAAATCCACCCGCTTTTTTGGAATACAGGAGAAAGCGCGGATGGGCATTTGTGCTTGATTTTTGCAAAGGAGTTTAGTATAGTTAATACAGCACTTGCATGAGTGCTTTTAGAGCGTGGTTGAAAACGGTTTTTTGAAAGAAAAAGAGTTTTCAAACGCGCTTTAGAAAAGAGAAAAGAGGAAAAAACATGAGTGACTTAGTCAGAGTTGCAGTGGACGCGATGGGCGGCGATTATGCGCCTGTGGAGCCGGTAAAAGGCGCCGTTGAGGCCGTAAACGCAGATGAACGTGTCAAAGTCCAGCTGGTCGGCCAGGTGGATGTCATCGAAAAAGAACTGCAGAAATATACGTACCCGAAGGAGCGGGTTGAGATCGTTCCGGCAACCGAGATCATTGAGACGGGAGAGCCGCCGGTCAATGCGATCCGCCACAAAAAAGATTCTTCGATCGTTGTCGGCATGAAAAAAGTGCGCTGCGGAGAGGCAGACGCGTTTGTCTCCTCCGGAAGCACCGGAGCAGTCCTGGTCGGCGGACAGACGATCGTAGGACGCATCAAGGGCGTAGAGCGCCCGCCGCTGGCTCCGCTGATCCCGACGAAAGACGGTGTATCCCTTCTGATCGACTGCGGTGCGAATGTTGATGCAAGACCGTCCCATCTGGTGCAGTTTGCCATGATGGGTTCCATCTATATGGAACACGTTGTCGGCATTAAAAATCCGCGTGTGGGAATCGTGAATATCGGTGTGGAAGAAGAAAAAGGAAACGCGCTCGTCAAAGAGACGTATCCGCTTCTGAAAGAAAACCCGTATATCAACTTTGTCGGCAGTATCGAAGCAAGAGAAATTCCAAACGGAGCCGCAGACGTTGTTGTCTGTGAGGCGTTTGTCGGAAACGTTATCTTAAAGCTGTATGAGGGCGTCGGCGCGACCCTGATTTCCAAGGTAAAACAGGGCATGATGACATCTCTGCGCAGTAAAATCGGAGCCCTTCTTGTGAAACCGGCGCTGAAAGAGACACTGAAGTCTTTTGATGCCAGTGAGTACGGCGGAGCACCGCTGCTTGGCTTAAAAGGACTCGTTGTAAAAACGCACGGAAGCTCAAAAGCCAACGAATTTAAAAATTCCATTCTCCAGTGCATTTCATTCAGCGAGGAGAAGATTCCGCAGAAAGTGCAGGAGCATCTGGCAGACTATAAGAGCAGCAGGGAGGCAGCGAAAGATGGAGTTTGAAAAATTACAGGAGATCATTGCGGATGTATTAAACGTAGATCCGAATGAAGTAACCATGGAGACAACCTTTGCAGATGATCTGGGAGCGGATTCCCTGGATGTATTTCAGATTGTGATGGGAATTGAAGAAGAATTTGATATCCAGATTGAAGCAGAAGAAGCAGAGCACATCGTATCGGTTGAGGATGCGGTGGAAGCGATCAAAAAGAAACTGGCAGAATAATAGAAAATGGCGAAGGGGCTGTTTGCTACAGGACAGCCCCTTTGTTACCGTCCGCAGAACACCTGCAAACGGTAACTATGAGGAAGGACAGGCTTAAAACAGGTTATGAATAATATTGATAAACTCGTGGATTTGGAAAAGAAGATCCAGTATAAATTTCAGAATTTCGGACTGCTGGAGATGGCGATGCGCCATTCTTCCTACGCAAATGAGCACCATATGGAGCGCCTGGAGTGCAACGAGCGTCTGGAGTTCTTAGGAGATGCCGTGCTGGAAGTTGTATCCAGCGAATTTTTATACAAGACATTCCCGCGTCTCCCGGAGGGCGAGATGACGAAAAAACGCGCCAGCCTCGTCTGTGAACCGGCACTGGCATTCTGTGCCCGTGAGATTGACCTTGGCAGCTTTCTGCTCCTTGGAAAGGGCGAGGAGGCAACCGGCGGCCGTCACCGCGATTCCATCGTTTCGGATGCTATGGAGGCAACGATCGGTGCGATTTTCCTGGACGGCGGCTTTGAACCGGCAAAAACGTTCGTTCTGAACTATATCTTAAACGATATCGAACACAAACAGCTTTTCTACGACAGCAAAACGATTCTGCAGGAGCTGATCCAGGGTGAGACGGATGAAGAGATTGTTTACACCATCTTAAAAGAAGAGGGACCGGATCACGACAAGAGCTTCTGGGCACAGGTCAGCGTCGGAAAGAAAGCGCTCGGTACCGGAAAGGGCAGAACGAAAAAAGCGGCAGAACAGGCAGCGGCATACGATGCAATTCTTGCCAGAAAAAAAGCGTAGGTGAATTATGTATCTCAAATCCATTGAAATGCAGGGATTTAAGTCGTTTGCCAACAAAACCATTCTGCAGTTCCACGACGGTATTACCGGCGTTGTAGGGCCGAACGGCAGTGGAAAGAGCAATGTTGGCGATGCGGTGCGCTGGGTGCTCGGCGAACAGAGCGCCAAGCAGCTCCGCGGCGGAAATATGCAGGATGTTATTTTCTCCGGAACCGAGACGAGAAAGCCGCTCGGCTACGCGTCGGTTGCAATTACACTTGACAATTCCGACCACAAGCTGAATGTCGATTTCGAGGAAGTCACGGTGACGAGACGGCTCTACCGCTCCGGTGAGAGCGAGTATCTGATGAACGGCGCATCGTGCCGGTTAAAGGACATCAACGAGCTGTTCTACGATACCGGTATCGGAAAAGAAGGCTATTCCATCATCGGACAGGGTCAGATTGATAAGATTTTAAGTGGTAAGCCGGAAGAGCGCCGGGAGCTGTTTGACGAGGCGGCAGGAATTGTCAAATTCAAGAGAAGGAAGGCCGTGACCGAAAAGAAGCTGGCGGAAGAGCAGCAGAATCTGGTGCGCGTCAACGACATTCTCTCGGAACTGACAAGGCAGTTAGAGCCGCTGGAACGCCAGTCTGAGACGGCAAAGATTTATTTAAAGAAGAAAGAGGAATTAAAGCTCCTCGATATCAATATGTTTCTGCTCGAGATGGAGCGCATCCGGAACGATCTCGCGAAAGTAGAAGACCGGTACCGGATTACAGAAGAGCAGTTAAAGAGCACGAAAGAGGCTTTTGAGCATACGAAGCAGGAGTATGAAAAGCTGGAACAGGAGCAGGAAAAACTGGACCAGACGATTCTTTCTGCGCGCGATCAGGCGGGGGAGAATGCACTGAAACGTCAGCAGCTCGAAAACCAGATCGAGGTGTTGAACGAGCAGATTCATGCATCGGAGAGGAACAGCGACACATTAAGAGAACGTCTGGAGGCGATCCGCGCGGAGAGCCGCACAAAGACGGCAGAAAAAAATACATATCAGGCAGAAAAGGACGGGCTTCATGAAGCACTTCTTGCGTCAGAGACGGAAAAGAGTGAGAAAGAGGCCGCTCTCTCGGAATGCCAGGAGCAGATCCAGGCAGTCGAGCTGCAGAGTGAACAGGATAAGAGCGAAGTCATCGGCCTTCTGAACCAGCGGGGTTCCACGAAGGGAAAAATGCAGCGCTACGATGCGATGCTCGAGCAGATCGGCATCCGAAAGGCAGAATTAAGCCAGAGGGTGCTGCATTTAAAGACGAGTGAGTCCGAACAGAACGGGCAGATAGAAGAACTGCAGAACGCGTTTGAAGCGCTCGAAGAGACGGTAAGCAGCCTGAAACAGCAGTACCAGGAGGCAGATCAGAAGATTACCGCGCTGACGGCGGATCTCTCGAACCAGACGAAAGAGATGGAAGCCGGCCAGACCAATTACCACAGAGAAGCGTCAAGGCTCGAATCCTTAAAGAACATCACCGAGCGGTACGACGGCTATGGAAACAGTATTCGGAAGGTCATGGAGCAGAAAGACCGGAATCCCGGCATCCACGGCGTTGTGGCGGATCTTCTGCAGGCGGAGAAAAAGTACGAGACGGCGATCGAGACCGCACTTGGCGGCAGCATTCAGAATATTGTCACCGACAATGAGGCCACGGCGAAATACCTGATTGAATACCTGAAACGGGGTCATTTCGGCCGTGCGACGTTCCTTCCGCTCACCAGTATGCGCGGGAAAAAAACGCAGGTGAATGAGGATGCGGCAAGAGAAACCGGTGTGCTCGGTGTGGCAAATGCACTTGTTTCGTACGATCCGGTGTATGAGGGTCTTGTGGCACAGCTGCTTGGAAGAACGCTGGTGGTCGACACGATCGACCATGCCATTGTGATTCAGCGGAAATACCGTCAGACGCTCCGCATGGTAACCCTCGAGGGCGAGCTCTTGAGCCCGGGCGGTTCCATGACAGGAGGTTCGTTCCGGAACAACAGCAACCTGCTCGGAAGACGGCGTGAGATTGAGGAACTCGAAAAGAGCGTACAGGGTCTTGCGAAGGAACTGCGGGAAATCCAGCAGGAACTTGAAGAGAAGAAAAATAAGCGGAATGAAATCCGTGATCTCCGCACCGAGCTGAATGAAAAACTGCAGCGGCAGTACATCGAGCAGAATACGGTGCGCCTGAATCTGGAAAAAGCGCGCGAGAAAAAGACGGAAATCCGTCTGGATTTTGAAGCGCTTCAGAAGGAGAGTCTCGAGATTGAAAATCAGATCGCCGAGATTGAGCGGAACCGGAAAGTCATCGGTCAGGAAATGCAGGAATCGGTGGAGCGGGAAAGCACGCTGCAGGAGAATATCCAGAAGGCGCAGGAGGCGCTTACAGGGCTTCGCCGCCGGGAAGCAGAATATACGAAGGATCTTGAAGAAATCCGGTTAAATTACGCAAATCTGTCCCAGAAGGATGGATTCCTTGCCCAGAACATCCGCCGTCTTGAGGAAGAGACGGGAAAACTGGAAGCGGAAAGCCGCACCATGCTGGAAAAAGCGGCGGAGGAAAAAGACGATGTCAAAAAGAAACAGCAGGACATCGTGGAGATCCAGAAGACGATTGCAGCAGCAGTGCAGGCAAAGGAAGAGGAAGACCGCCGGATTGTGGAACTGCAGGAGAAAAAAGAAGCATTAAGCGCAGATCACAAAGAATTTTTCGAGAAGCGGGATCAGCTCTCCGACCAGATTTCCCTGATGGACAAAGAGTGCTTCCGTCTGAACAGCCAGAAAGAAAAGCTGGAGGAGACAAAAGAGGCACAGACCTCGTATCTCTGGGAAGAGTACGAAGTGACACCGGGCCACGCAAGAGAGTTCCAGATGGAGGAGATTCCGGAGCGCAGTGAATTAAAGCGGCGTGTGCTGGAAGTAAAAGATGCGATCCGGAAACTTGGCTCTGTCAATGTGAATGCGATTGAGGAGTACAAAGAGATTTCGGAGCGCCACGCATTTCTTGATGCACAGCACACCGATCTTGTCAAAGCGGCGGAGACACTGCAGGGCATCATCGATGAGCTGGATGCCGGTATGCGCAAGCAGTTCACGGAAAAATTCGAGGAGATCCGGAAAGAGTTTGACCGCGTGTTCCGCCAGTTGTTCGGCGGCGGAAAGGGAACGCTGGAGCTCGAGGAGGACACGGATGTACTCGAGGCAGGTATCCGCATCATTTCCCAGCCGCCGGGAAAGAAACTGCAGAATATGATGCAGCTCTCCGGAGGCGAGAAGGCACTGACCGCGATTGCGCTGCTTTTTGCAATCCAGAACTTAAAGCCGTCCCCGTTCTGTTTACTTGACGAGATCGAGGCGGCGCTCGACGATTCCAACGTAACGCGTTTTGCGCAGTATCTGCATAAGCTGACAAAAAATACCCAGTTCATCGTTATCACCCACCGACGCGGTACGATGACGGCAGCAGACCGCCTGTACGGCATCACGATGCAGGAAAAGGGTGTATCGACGCTTGTTTCTGTCGATTTGATTGAGGGAGAACTGGACAAATAGAAACGAATAAGATACAATACGAAAGAAGTAAAATAGAAAAGACAAAGGGAGGCGAACGGTATGGCGGAGGAGAAAGTAGGCTTTTTCAAACGTCTTGTCAATGGTCTGACAAAGACCCGAGACAGCATTGTGGCTGGAATTGATTCTATTTTCAGCGGCTATTCCAACATTGATGACGATTTCTATGAGGAGATCGAGGAGATTCTCGTCATGGGAGATATCGGCATCAATACAACGACCAAAATTATTGACCACTTAAAAGAACGGGTGGCAGAAGAACACATTACCGATCCGGCAGAGTGCAAACAGCTTCTGATCGAGAGCATCAAAAAACAGATGGATGTAGGCGACACGGCCTATGAATTTGAAAACCGAAAATCGGTGGTGCTGGTGATCGGTGTCAATGGAGTCGGAAAAACGACCTCCGTCGGAAAGCTGGCCGGCCTTCTGAAAGATCAGGGCAAAAAGGTTGTTCTTGCGGCAGCAGATACGTTCCGTGCAGCGGCAGGCGAACAGCTCACCGAGTGGGCGCACCGTGCCGGCGTGGACATCATCGGCGGACAGAATGGAGCAGATCCGGCGTCGATCGTATACGATGCAGTCGCAGCGGCAAAAGCCAGAAATGCGGATGTGCTGATCTGTGATACGGCAGGAAGACTTCACAACAAGAAGAACCTGATGGAAGAGCTCCACAAGATTTACCGGATTCTGGAAAAAGAGTACCCAGAGGCATACCTGGAAACGCTGGTGGTGCTGGACGGTACCACGGGCCAGAATGCGCTGCAGCAGGCAAGACAGTTTGCAGAAGTGGCAAATGTCACCGGTATCATTCTGACGAAGCTGGACGGAACTGCAAAGGGCGGTATCGCCGTTGCCATCCAGTCCGAGCTTGATATTCCGGTCAAATACATCGGCGTGGGCGAGAGCATCCACGATCTACAGAAATTTGATGCAGACCAGTTTGTAAATGCACTGTTCCATACATCCGAAGAGAATGCTTAAAAAAGACAACAAGGAGAAAAGACTATGGCAGAAGAAATGCTGACACTCCCGAAATTTGAGGAAGCGTCTGAAATCGTAAAAAAAGTAACACAGGAGACCAAACTGGTTTACAGCAAATATTTCAGCGAGCAGACGGGAAATAAAGTCTACTTAAAACCGGAAAATATGCAGCTGACCGGCGCCTATAAGCTGCGCGGTGCCTATTACAAAATCAGCACCTTAAGTGAAGAGGAGCGCGCAAAAGGACTGATCACCGCATCTGCAGGAAACCATGCACAGGGCGTTGCGTATGCGGCAAAATGCTACGGTGCAAAGGCTGTCATCGTAATGCCGACTACCACACCGCTCATCAAAGTAGAGCGTACCCAGAGCTACGGCGCTGAGGTTGTTCTGTACGGAGATGTGTACGATGAGGCATGTGCAAAAGCATACGAGCTTGCAGCAGAGCATGGCTATACCTTTATTCACCCGTTCGATGATCTGACCGTTGCAACCGGCCAGGGAACCATCGCTATGGAAGTGATTCAGGAGCTTCCGCTCGTAGATTATATCCTTGTTCCGATCGGAGGAGGCGGACTGGCTACCGGTGTTTCCACACTGGCAAAACTGCTGAAACCAAACATCAAAGTCATCGGTGTTGAGCCGTCCGGAGCAGCCTGTATGAAGGCTTCTTTTGAAAAAGGCGAGGTAACGACCGTATCTCCTGTCAGCACAATTGCAGACGGTACTGCAGTACAGACACCGGGATCCAAGATTTTCCCGTATGTAAGACAGAACCTGGACGAGATCATTACCGTGGATGATGATGAGCTGATCGTAGCATTCCTTGATATGGTAGAAAACCACAAGATGATCGTCGAGAACTCCGGTCTTCTGACTGTGGCTGCATTAAAGCATCTGGATGTCAAGGGCAAAAAGATTGTTTCGATCTTAAGCGGCGGAAATATGGACGTCATCACCATGTCTTCCGTGATCCAGAACGGACTGATCCAGAGAGACCGTATCTTTACTGTATCCGTTCTTCTGCCGGATAAACCAGGCGAGCTGGTACGCGTTTCCCAGGTGATTGCAAACGAGAACGGAAACGTCATCAAACTGGACCACAACCAGTTCTTCACAACGAACAGAAGTGCTGCAGTAGAGCTCCGCATCACAATGGAGGCATTCGGCACCGATCACAAGAACCGTATTGTCAAAGCACTGGAAGAGGCTGGCTATACACCGAAGATTGTAAGACCGAACCTGTAAAAACAGAAATTGCAGAGAAAATTCTGAAAAAAAGAAAAATAAGAAATCAGAGGGATCCGGAAAGGAATTTCCTCTGATTTTTTTTGAGCAGGAAAAAACCCTTGCATGCACAAGGGTTTTCATTCTGCGGAAGATGGGACTTGAACCCACACGATCGCAATGACCACCAGATCCTTAGTCTGGCCTGTCTGCCAATTCCAGCACTTCCGCATGCTCTTTAAGTTTTTGTCATCTCGCTGACGACAAGATGTATTATAGCACCAGAATTGTGAGACGTCAACACTTTTTTTGAAAAAATTTGAAAAATTTGAAAAATAAAAAAGGAAATCGGAAACGGGCACCGAATATAGGAAATAGGGGGACAGTGGAAACAGATCCTATTGTCCAGTCAACAGTGAAACGGACGGGTTTCACTGTGAGGAAACTGTTGCAGGCATATTACCGGGAAAGAGGTGGTCTTCGCTTGAACTTGAGGGAATCATTTGAAGAACGGGAATTTCAGGAGCTTGGCCCCTATGCGGCGCACAGCCGGAATTCCAGAGGAAGGGACCGATATGAACCGGAGTGTGACATCCGTACCGTTTACCAGAGAGACCGGGACCGGATTCTCCACTCAAAAGCTTTTCGCAGAATGAAAGACAAAACGCAGGTGTTTCTCGCTGCGCAGGGCGACCATTACCGTACCCGCCTGACGCACACGCTCGAGGTGTCCCAGATCGCCCGTACGATTGCGCGGGCACTGAATCTGAATGAAGATCTGACCGAAGCCATTGCGCTCGGCCACGATCTCGGGCACACACCGTTTGGTCATTCCGGGGAAGACGCGCTCAATATGGTGCATTCCGGTGGGTTCCGTCACGCAGAACAGAGTGTCCGTGTTGTGGAAGTCCTGGAAAAAGAAGGAAAAGGCCTGAACCTGACCTGGGAGGTGCGGGATGGGATCCTGAATCACCGTACGGCGGGAAAGCCTTCCACCCTGGAGGGGCAGGTCGTACGTCTCTGTGACAAGATCGCCTACATCCACCACGATATGGACGATGCCATCCGGGCCGGCATTTTAAGCGAGGATGACATCCCGATTACGATCCGTGTTGTCCTTGGCGATACATGCCGCGAGCGGCTCAATACGCTGATTCACGACATTGTGGAGCAGAGCCGCGGAACGGAGTATGTGCGTCAGTCGGCGGAAATTGCCGAGGGCATGCGCCTGCTGCGGAAACTGATGTTTGCAAACGTCTACCGCAATCCGGACGCGAAAAAAGAGGAAGAGAAGGCAAAGAAGATGCTGGTTTCCCTCTACACCTATTACCAGGAGCATCCGGAGCAGATGTCCCGCGAGTACCGGGGACTCATCGGGTGCGGCCAGGACAAAACGCAGGTGGTGTGCGATTATATTGCCGGTATGACCGATCAGTATTCCATGCATCAGTACGAGGAACTGTTCGTGCCGAAAGCCTGGGCAGTTTATTAGATACCGGGAGGATAGAAAATGCGATATTCCGATGATTTAGTGGAAGAGATTCGTATGAAAAATGACATCGTAGATGTGATATCCGGCTACGTAAAGCTGACAAGAAGAGGAAGCTCTTACTTTGGGCTCTGCCCGTTCCACAATGAGAAGTCTCCTTCTTTTTCTGTCAGCCCCGGAAAGCAGATGTATTACTGCTTCGGATGCGGAGCCGGAGGAAATGTCTTTACGTTTTTGATGGAATATGAAAACTTTACGTTTGTGGAAGCTTTGAAATTTCTGGCGGACCGGGCCGGGGTGGAGCTTCCGCAGATGGAGTATTCGAAAGAAGCAAAGGAGCAGGCCGATTTAAAGAATACGCTGCTGGAGATCAACAAGCAGGCGGCGAAATTCTATTATTATCAGCTCCACACCGAGCGCGGAAAGCAAGGCTACGATTACCTGAAGGGGCGCGGCCTTTCGGATGATACGATTCGAAAATTCGGCCTTGGCTATTCAGATAAGTATGGAAGCCTGCTGTACCGTTTCTTAAAAGAAAAAGGGTATGACGATGAAATCCTGCGTCAGTCGGGCCTTTTTCTGGCGGACGAGGTGCATGGCATGCAGGACAAGTTCTGGAACCGTGTCATTTACCCGATCATGGATGCCAACAGCCGTGTCATCGGCTTCGGAGGCCGTGTGATGGGGGATGGAAAGCCGAAATACCTGAACTCGCCGGAGACAAAGATTTTCGATAAGAGCCGCAATCTCTACGGGCTGCATCTGGCGCGCTCTTCACGGAGAAAAAATCTGATTATCTGCGAGGGCTATATGGACGTAATTTCCATGCACCAGGCAGGATTCAATAACGCGGTAGCTTCTCTTGGAACAGCGCTCACATCGCTGCAGGCGGGGCTGATGAAGCGGTATACCGACGAGGTTCTTGTGATCTATGACAGCGATGAGGCAGGCGTCAAAGCGGCGCTTCGTGCGATTCCGATGCTCAAAGGGGTTGGTCTTACAACGCGTGTCGTCAATTTGAGACCGTATAAGGACCCGGATGAGTTTATTCAGCACGAGGGCTGCGAAGCGTTCGAAAAACGTCTGGAAGAGGCGGAGAACAGCGTTTTGTATGAGATCCGCATGAAGGAACGCGATTTCGACCTTGCCGACCCGCAGGGCAAATCCGATTTCCTGCATGAGGCGGTGCGCCGTCTCGTTGCAATCGAGGATGAGATCGAGCGGAACAGTTATCTTGAGGCAGTGGCGGGAAAATACGGGATTGCCGTCGAAGTACTGCGAAAGCAGGTCGGTCAGATGGCACTATCAGGAGCCGGAAGGACGGAGCGTGTCAAGCCGCGGAATACAGCCGCAAACAAAAAAGAGAAAGAGGGCGGTGTCGAAAAAGCACAGAAGCTGATGCTGACATGGATGACCTCTTATCCGGCACTCATTGGAAAGCTGGAAAAATATATTACGCCGGAGGATTTTACCACACCTCTTTACCGCCAGATTGCAGAGATGATTGTGCTGCAGTATCACGAGGGCGGGGTGAATCCGGCAAAGCTTTTGAATCAGTTTGTTGATTCCGAGGAGCAGAAAGAAGTTGCAGGCCTTTTTAATGCCAGAATCCCGCTGGAGACAGAGGAGGAAAAACGGCGCGCGCTGCATGATGTGATCTGCAATATGAAAGAAAACAGCATTGCGTATCAGTCGGCGCATATGAATGTGACCGATATGGCGGCGCTGCAGAAGCTGATGGCGGACAAAAAGAGCCTGGAGCGGTGGAGAGCAGGGGAACTTCCGGATTTCGCTTTTTAAGGAGGCCTGGATACCAAAGAAAAACCCTGGAATCTTCTGTTCTGCGTGTTTAATTTCGCAGGGCAGGGACAGAATATATACAAGCTATGGAAGGATGGACAGTCAATGGAGTTCGATAAAGCAAAATTTATGGAAAAATTAAAAGAGCTGGTAGCATACGGCAAAAAGAAAAAGAGCGTCCTGGAATATCAGGAAATCAACGACTTTTTCCGCGATATGCCGCTGGACGCGGAGCAGATGGAGAAGGTATTTGAATACCTGGAGGCAAGCGGCATCGATGTACTGCGTCTCTCAGACATGACCGAGGATCCAAATGCGGCAGACCGTGATCTTCTCCTTCTGGACGACGATGACATCGACCTTTCCGAAGAAGAAGAGATCGATATGGAGAACATCGACCTTTCCGTTCCGGAAGGCGTCAGCATTGAGGACCCGGTCCGCATGTACTTAAAAGAGATCGGTAAAGTGCCGCTTCTTTCTGCAGAGGAAGAGATTAAGCTGGCACAGAGAATGGAAGAGGGCGATGAGGATGCGAAAAAAGAATTCCAGCTCTGTAAAGACGGTGATGTCCATGAGCCTCCCCGCTTGTTGGAAAGTACAATCATTGTCATATGCCAGTTGTGGTGTGGCAGTTCATGCTGTTCCCGTCAAGTCCCGAAAGGAGACATGGGCAGCGGAGAAAGGCGCTTTGGAAGGGGAAGCAATACGGGAAAAGCATATGGGTTCCTCCCTGATCGGCTACAACGATACAAGGCTTTGACCGCAATTCCGCGTCGGCGCTGCAACATTCCGGTGTGCATCACGGCGTCAAACGGTGTTCGTCCATGACGGAAAAAGCCCTACGGGCCATCTGCAACAAAAAAAGCTCTCCTCGGGGGAGAGCCTTGTGCGTTTCGGGTATTGGAACGCGGATCACGCGTAGAGGATCAAGGCGATGAATTCGAGATCTTCAGTACCGTCGTTCTCCAGCATGTGCTCCTCTCCGGCTATCCCCTGCAGCTGCGCCAGATCATGTTAAATCTTTTCAGCAATGCCATCAAGTATAATAAAAAAGGCGGTTTTATTGATACCGGCGCAAAAGAGATCTCTTTTGACGGAACAACCGGTACACCTCGAAATCACCGACATGGCGATGCCGGCCGACGGAACAGCCGGGTTTGAGCACGCAATGGTTGAAAACGCGGCCCTTACCCGCGAAATCTTCGCCGTTGAGCAGTTCCGCGGCGAGGATATGCCCTTTGCCGCCTTTGTGCTGCATGTCCAATTTGGTCAGTTCATCATAATGCCGTATCATGAAAATGCTCCTTTCGGCCCATGATACGGCACTTCATGACCGTTGTGAATGATGGGCGAGCGGCATTACTTGATCCCCGTGAATGTATACGGATCATCTCCGATATGTTCGCCGCAGTCCAGCGCATCAATCCGATCCATATCGCCCGGTGTGAGTATGAAGGAAAACACGTCGCCGTTTTCATGTATCCTGCTTTCGTTGCTTGATTTAGGGATGGCGATGTGCCCTTTCTGGATATGCCAGCGCAGAATAATCTGGCCCGGCGTTTTCCCGTGGGCGGCGGCGATTTCTACGATGGCCGGATGCTGCATGAGTTTGCCCCGGAACAGCGGTCCCCACGCCACGAGCCGTATG
>ERZ857922.2294-NODE-2294-length-19869-cov-3.888665_pt1 | contig 19869 bp, 15 predicted proteins | sample MGYA00519579_ERZ857922 | MGnify/ENA primary metagenome ERZ857922 (study PRJEB31778, sample SAMEA3449375) | human gut metagenome | biome: human gut; feature: human-associated habitat; material: faeces | place: United Kingdom | collected 2010/2012 ... | reverse complement strand
CCTTGAGATGCTCGTCTAGCTTGCCGGTCAGCAGCATCCCCGTGTAGATGCCGTCCCTGTGCTCGCGCAGGTACCGCCTGCGCATTTCTGCGAATCTGTTGTACATACTCTTCCTCCTTCACGCTCGCCGTATGGCCTTCTATCAACAGCCACATAATAGCGCAGCCAGAAGGAAAAGCCCAATGTGCGAAAAACAGATTTACAGATTGGACAGAAAAATAGTCACATACGATTTGCTGAATCACACCTGACCAAATCGCACTTGACGATTTTTTATAGTGCTATTGGCTATTAGACTGACCTCTTATGTGAAGGCCTATATTTACTAAATCGGCGGTTTTCCTTAATTAGCGGAATGCCAAATTCATCAAGGTAAAAGAATCTGTAGCCTCTTATCTATGTATACTCTATTGTCATCTATCCTGCATGAAAACGCAGAAATCGTCATTCCAAGGTCAATACATGATTTGAGCAAGGGCGTAAACTGTGCGTCTGAAACGAAATAAATGCTACTCACATACGGATTAAGGGAAATAACACTGTAATGCACGCGATAGCCCAAGGAAAGCAAATCGCGCAGTTTTTCAAGCTGCTTCAAAGCCCTTTCAGAGAAGACCGTAGGAAACAAAGCACATTTTTCTGTTGAAAGCACGCTTTTTACTTCTATTATCGTATTTGTATCTTGAATATAAATATCGCTCTTATAGCCTCCAACATAGTGCTCAGTATAGATTGTTCCTCTTCTTCCTAAAAAAGAAAAACGACGCCCCTTAATGCTGTCCGCAACCGCCCTATTTGCCATCGAGGTGTTTAACAGGATATAGTTTTTCTTGTACGGGATAGCAAAAAGAGCAAACTGAGTCCGCGCATTCTTTGACTGAGTAGGAGCTAATAATACGCTCCTGCCTTTAAGATCTAAGAAATTGCTCAGATGGCAGGAGGATGGCACATAACAAACAGTGTTTTCCCCGTCAATCTCAACCTCACACAGGAAGCGATTTTTCAGTTCCTGTATAAAGATTCCGGTTTTATGCTCTGGGGTTAGCACTGTTTGCATGTGTCAATTCCTCACTGTCTGCTTTTCACAAAATTATCAAGCTCATCTTCTGAAATATACAAGCCCTGCATACGGATGGTATCGCTATCAGTAACCATCAGCATATCACCCTTACCCAAGAGGTTCTCCGCACCGGGCATGTCCAAAATCGTCTGAGAATCCGTGTGAGAAGGTAATCTAAAGGAGATTCTGTAGGGGATATTAGCTTTTAGCACGCCCGTAACGATATTTGCACTCGGCCGTTGTGTCGCGATGATAAGATGAATGCCCAAGGATCGCACCTTTTGTGCCAGCATGGAAAGGAATTTCTCAAATTCTTTTCGCTTTCCTTGCATTTCTGCGGTCTGAATCAAATCTGCATACTCATCAATAATTATGATAAGCCGCTTCATGCGATGATCTGGATTTTTTTCGTTGTACGAGCCAATATCTCTGCTCCTGCAGAATCGAAGCTGTTGCATTCGCCCTTCCTTATCGACGTCATTGATGCGTTGAATCATCTCGAGCGCTTCTTCAGCATCGACCACAACATGCCCGCCGTAGAGATTAGGTAAATCCTCAAAGAAAACGAAATCCGTCTGCTTGGGGTCAATGATTAGGAACTCCAGATCCTCCATAGGATACTTATGCAACAGACTTACGATGATCGAATACAAGAAAATGGTTTTGCCCGAGCCTGTTGTACCTGCAATAAGCATATGAGGAGCCTTGGCGATGTCAACGACTTCAAACCTTCCGTCTGCCTTTTGTCCTGCGACAAAATCGAGAGCGCCTGAGGAGCTGTCCAAGAGATTCAAATGCTTCAAAAGACTAATCGCTTTACCAGCGCCTGCAAAGGGCACATCAACCGAAAGATACTTGGTTCCTTTAATATGATCGATCAGTATCTCTCCATTTGCCTCAAGCTGGATGCCAATATCCGTTTTGAAGCGTTCCAGTGTCCTTATTGTTTCGCCAGACTTTAGCTCAACAGAAAATCTCGTAAAACGCGCAGCCTCCTGAACCATATTAGGATCTACAGGGTAAGCATTGATGCCATAATCGCGAAAAACCTTATTAATTCTCGCACACTTTTCTCGAATATCTGTTCTTTGAAGCTCGGTATCGGTTTCATTCGTGACAGGTGCAGCCGGAGCAACGGGAGCGCTAGCAGCATCGGCTACATAAGCAGGAGCGGTGTCAGGAGCAACTGGAGAATGCTCAGACCAGGCTGCCTCTTCTTGTACAGGCCCTACCACACTTGCCTCGTATGACCCTTGAGGCGGAGCGACAGCTTCGTCTTGAAAGCCCGGATTAAACGGGTCTGCTTCGCAAGCAAAGACAGTATTAGCAAGAATCGCCTGAACTTCACTACTACCAATTGTTATCAGGGTATAGTCCTTGCCCAAAAAATCATCGGTACCCTTATAAACCTTTTCGGAGCTCTCTGTATTTTCAAAGTCAACGAAAGCTATATTTCTGCGAATACTCACATTGTATTCGCCGGCGAAAAGGTCATTCAGCATGTTACTGTAGCGGAGCTTGCTTGCTGGATCAAGAGTCGCCTGGAACAAACACTCAAAAACCTGCTCTCTCAAAATTTCACGTCGTGAAATCGTAGTGATTTTCTCTGCTTTCCCAAGCATCTCTTGAGTGAGGCTCTCAAGTGCCGCAACCTGCTCAACAGCATGCCCAGAGATCGTGTCTCCATTAATAGTGAAGGCATTTGGATTGTCTGCGTAGGTTTTCACCTCAATAATGTCAACGCGCGCATCAGTGTCGGATTCAAGATTGATGCCGATCAAATCTGGTAGCTTGCCGTCCTCGCGGTCTGAAAGCCATTCCTTCGCAAGTTGGGTGTCTAGACCAACCAGTATTGCGGCGGGGTGTTGCCGCTTGTAGTGGATTGCAGCCAGTGCAATTCCCAAGCTTCCCTTGCCGTGATTGGTATCGAATATGCGATTTGAGGTATGCGAAACAATGCTTAGCAGGCCGTCATCGTTAATCTCACGGACAGCCTCGATGATCTCCTTTACTCCCTCCTCCTTTGGGACGAAGTTGCCTAAGCGCTTTACAAGAGTATCATACCCAAGCACGAATTTCCTGCAATTGCTGGAATAAATACCAATGGAGCGATAATCGTTTTCCCTATAAAACAGCTTTTCACTAGCTGCCCTCAGCGAGATATCCCAACTCTTTAGACTCTGATCTAAGATTATAAGCCAGTCGCATTTATCCAAAAAGGCATCATAGGTTTCTCTCTTGAGCGGGGTATAAAAGCTTGTGCTTGTATGGCTGAAGGTCGAGGGGTGCTCATTTAGTTTTTCTATGATGCTGGCATAGACGGTAAAGATTCCACCTTCGCTTGCCGGACGGATTTCCACCTTTTCATCAATCGGGTTGTATTTATATACCTTTGGTACGCAAAGAGGATGAATATGGATTTGGCGGTTGTTTTGAGCAGTTTCAATCTTAACCTCATTGGGATCGAAGATGATAAGCATATGCTGCTCGCGGCTAATCTCACCTAGTATTTTGCTGTAGGAGTACTTGTGATGAGCTATCTTAAGCTTGAAGTTGAGAGATCTCTGTCCCTTGATTCTCCCCAGCATTCCGTCATTTAGAGAATCGTTATCAATTTCAATCCAGCTTGTGGGAACCTCCTTTGTGTGGAAGATAGAAATCTCTATTCCGTTGATATTAAACTCCTTGTCGTTGTTCAAGGCCTTCAGCATAGAAACGATTACTTCCACAGATGGAGGATCTATAACGCAGAGCTTAAGCATCATCCCAGCATGAGGATATAGGCAGAGGTAACGGATAATTGCTTGCTTAAGAGTATCAATGCCACTTTCACTCTGGTTGATCTGCGGTACATTTGAATAAACCGGGAGCATACCAATTCTACCAGAAAGAGGGAGGAATGTAGCACCACAGCACGCAATGGTAGCAGGAAGCAGTGCAACGGATAAGGGGTCAGGAATATCCTCAGCCCTTCGTATAATGAACGACTTATCCTCATCACTAAGTTGTGCTTCTCCGATTTCATTGACACCTTTGCTTGCAAGAATCTCCTTGGCAAGCTCTACATACTTCCAAAGATACATAGGATGCATAGGGGTCGGGATTGCGTGGGCTTTTGCCTCCCCAACAACAAAGACATAGTCCAAGGACATGATTGTGTTAATGATTTCCTTGGCGTTAGATGGCGCAATTGCCCAAATTTTAGGAAACTCATCGTTTATTGCGGTAAGCAATCCCTCATACGCTGTGAGATACTTGTAGAACTTGTCAAATTGAGCAAGAACCTGCAGCATAGGTGCATCCTGCAAGCGCCTGCTGAAGGGTAGAAGCTCCTGCCTTGCTTCAAGAAACCGCTTCAATCGCGCAGAAATGGTTTCGCCCTCTGAAACAAGTGCAGAGATCCGAGATAAACTGTCCCAAATCGGATCAAGAATCGCCGGTCCTAATGATATTCGCTCATATTTATCAAGATCGCGAATAGCTTCGTCCGGCGCTTGAACCTCAGCACGAATAATACTGCCGAAGTCAGAATCGGACGACATTTCCTCAGCGATTCTCTCCGTAACGGGCTCCGTCTTAAACTGAGCCCGCCCGCCATCCACATCAACCTCTACTTTTTCTGCTTTTTTTGTGTTTGCGCGCTGATCAATATCACGCTCCAGCTGCGCCAGTATATCAGGAATCTGATCCTGATTGTCATCGAAAATCAATTGTGCAGCTAATGCTGTTGGTCTTATTGCCGTACCTCGTCTTGGTGACGGAGTAGGACTCTTTTTCTCCTTTGCAGCCTTGAGACACTCCTCAACCTCAGCTAATTCCATTTGGCCAAGCAGAGCAATATCCTTTGTTTTGTAGTAGCTTAGAATTCGGCGGGGAGTTTCCTTCTTACCTGTAGCCTTAGCATAGTAGTTCGTAATGCTTTGGCGCTCAGCCTGCTCAAGATTACTTATCCTTTCAACGATTCCGTAGTTATGCTTAATCCTTGCCACGAAATCATCCCTTACTGGATTCCGACTATCAACATTCTTGTCTGCGCAAAGCCCAAGTCGATAATAGTTCTCTTTTATCGCATCAGGGAGCGTATCTGCAGGAGAGGAAATCAAGAGTTCAAGATACTCGAGTACTCGCTCAAAGCTTAGAATGCTACGGATAGGCTTACTACGAAGCGCCTGAATTAGTGCCTCAATTACAGCGTTTGTTCCGGCAAGCTCCTTCTTTGCAAGGTCACAGCTTTTGGTATAAATGCGCTCCAGCGTGATCTCAGGGAACCAGCGCAGAGATGACATCTTTTCCATTTCTGCGCGCTTGATGACCAGAACCCTAAATATGCTTTCATCGCCAGAGTTGCGCGACTCCTCGGCCTTTTCTACTGTGAAATCATAAGAAAGCCTTTCGTTTTGGGACAGTTCACTTTCTATGAGAGCTCTTGCGGACTCAGGAAAGCCCAAGAAGAACAAGGCCGCCTTTCTTTCGGAGGATAGGCCTAGTGCAAAAGCAACATAATCAAAGTCAGGAATATTGACAAGTGCAACACCATATTCCTGAGCATTCGCACGTTCATTAACAAGCTGCGTTACTACCTTAGTCAGCAGTGTCTTTTCCATATCAAAGCCTCCACCCGATTAATGTAACACCATCGGCATACCGTTTTCCCATTCCTAGGGAAATATAAGTATTAGCTATAGCCTGTGAGTTGATACTCAAATCTCCACGTAGGTCGCCGGGAGTTGCTTGCGCAATATTATAGGCAGCGAGGAGATTATATTCAGTCTCAGCATCAGCCCCGATTAGAATGTTGTATGCAGAAATCAGCTTTTCACCTAACTCCTTTAGTTCAATTCCATCCTCGAGCTCTTCCTTGCTCAACGCACCTAGGGTAATGGTTTCCAGCGTAAAGCTATTAATCAGATAACGCTTGATGCTCGCTCGATTGCCTCTTGGGCCAATCAAGCCACATCTAACGCCTAGCACTCTGCAGAAGGCAGAGGGGGAATTGTTCTTGTACTCAAAGGTATATAGGGCAATCTGCAGGGCTCTTGAGAGCGCAAGTCTCGGAGACCTATCCTCGTCAACAAAGCTATCAAAATAATTCTTTACTGCCCTTCTAATGCTTTCCTCACGATTAACGGAGGAAAAAACCATACTATCGATCCACCGTTGGCATTCATCAGCGGTGTCGGAGGGAATTTCCTCTCCAAGAATCATATCAATAGAGCTGATAAAGAAATCCTCAACAGTTTTTTTAGCTAAAGTATAGGATTGCTCACTCGCCTTTTTTATCGACTCCAAATCCGCGCCTGAATCCAGAAGAATAGGGGGCTTGCTACCACCGTATGCTGCAGCATCGCCCTGCGTTAAATAAATGAAGGTTGAGAACAAGGCAAAATTAATGATCCTTCGCATAACCAAAAGGCTGTTTCTATTCTCTCCTGTCGCAATGATGTTATCAGCAAGCCGATCAAAGCCGTTCCGGAGCCTTTCCTTGCAGTTATCCCAACGTATTTCACTATCCTCAGGATATTGGATTCCATGGATGCTGCGTTTTTCTTTATCTGAGGGGGCAGTAAGGATTGGCTTGATAAGCTTTGTTAGGTCATCTGAATCATTGCTTAGAGCCTCCTGTAGTAGTGAAATAACAGGAGATCGCTTGTCATCAAGCTGCTTTGCGAGTATTTCAAAAATGAAGTCTCCAATATGCGCTTCGGAATTCAACCGCCCTTTGACCATCCAGTGGGAGGAAATGTCCATAACCGAAAAATCGTATTGGGGATAGAGAGTATTGTCCTGATTGAAAATTTCACCAAAAAAATAGCGGAACTGTTTAATGTTTGACGGCTTTTCTTGCTCACCCTTTTCTAATATACAAGCGTAATCAGCTACGATTTTTTCTGACGGAAGGGCATCCTTTCTCCCGTCACTAATAACCCACTCGTGTACATCCCTTGTATCACAGGTCTCTCCTATACAGGCACGGAACAGGCCGTTAGCAATGTGAGGCGGCTTTGTCGAGTTAGAGGTCGGATTAAAGCCGAGATAGTCCTGGCAAATTTTATCGCCTATGCGTTTTAGGGAATCCGCAGCCATTATTCCTCGCCCTCCTCAAAATCGTATTTCCCGTCCTGTATCAGCACCGTCTTCTTGCTGCTGTTGATCCTACTTGCCAAGATTATTTCTCCATCGTCGTTTTCTTCAGCATAACCATAATTGTCTAGCTGCTGAAGGAACATTGCCGCCGCCTGCTCGTACTGTGGGGCCAAAAGGCCTACAGGATAACCGTTTTCCACGGCATCGAGTGTTCGCGAAAAATCAGCATCCAGCGTCAGCACGGGGACATCGCCGTCTTTAGGCTTCAGAATAATGTGATTTGGCATGTATTCCATGCCCTGCAGCCAATCTGCCGGACGGGGCATTTTTATCTCAAGCTCGCTCGAATCAACAGATTTACTAGATATAGCAACCGCTGCCTCCTGGCTGAGGTCGTATCTATGCGTAGTCCAAATGTGTAACTGTTTCTTGTCATCAGACGAGGGCAGAAACAGCTTGTTTATAGAACGGACAAGACGCTCCTTGATCTTCTTCTTTTGAGAATCAAAGGCTGTAAAAATTTCCATGCTCTTGCGGATTTCCTCTGGTTGAAGCTTAAGCAAACCTTGTCCATCAAGGTTTTCAAAGTAATACTTTCTCTTAATCTCTTTAAAGCATTCGACTGCCGCGTCAACATCGTCCTCGAAGGAGGAATCGTTTGGCCATTTTCGAGGAGCCCCCATGAGCCAGCCCTCATTTATGACTCCATTCCAGAGACTCTCATCAAGTGATGGCACAGACAAATATATCGGATCAAACTTTTGAATGGCTCGAAGCAGCTCGTTTGAGCCCTCGAATATTGCAGAATAGTAATATTGACCTTCATATTCATCCATTGTACACGCTGTAAGCATAAATGAAATTGCGCCAAGAACATCCCTTACTGCAAAATGCTCACAGTCAGAGGATGCCAACTCCAGCAAGGAAACAATCTGCCGTTTTATTTCTGTGCTTTGAAGTGCACGAAGATTATACTTTAAGGCTTGGCTGTGTACTGGCTCGCTAGAGAGCAGGTCAGTCATTTTCGTTAATAGAGTATCAAGCAACTGATTATCCTTGGTAAGAAGATTTCTCTCGTTAAGGTCAACAACAGCAATATGCCTAATGGGCTCGGAGATCTCGTACGTAATAGCAGATTTCTTTGCCCGCATTATTTCATTATAAATATCAGGATTAATCCGCTTAATCTCCTTACACAGCCGCAAAAACGGATACTCATTAATAGCGAACACTGCGGGCTTCTTTTCTACATAAAGGTCAACAATATTCCTAGCGGCATCAGCATAATTCGTAACTTCATTAAAATCTGTTTTAACGAATGCATTATTTCTGATAATGCAGGGTTCAATCGCCTTGATAATGAAGGTCTTGCCATCACCAGGATTTCCGGTCAAAAATACGAGCTTGTGCTTGTCTAGCATGTCAGAGACAAGCGGCTCTACACCGGAAGAAATGTGCAGAAAGTCAAGCTCATCCTTATTCATGTGGTCAGAATAACAATTCTTCCCATTATATAGCTTCTTGATAAAATCGAGCTTTGACATATTTGCCTCCTTACATGCCTCCGAGCAGAACATCATCCACCCTAAAGTCGTTCAGTCGCTGAACAATATCCACCGTTGTTAATCGCTTCATCAGCCAACGCTTATACCAATAATCAATCAATACCTGTGTTCCATGGGCGATATCCTCCTCACAGTCAGGGTTAAAGCCATAATCTACAGCGTTTGTATAGCCCATCAAATAATCCTTCGTGTTCTTGGCAAGATCGACAGAATATACAATACGAGGAGAGTAATGCTTAAGAAATGCGTCAGCGCGGATTCCAATAGAACTTAGGCCTCTGCTGATCATCCGAAAACGCGGGCTTGTCCCCTCCCCAAAAACATGATTAATACGCTTCCCGCCATCCTGCAGCTCAAGAATTCTAGAGAAAAGAGCGGTGGTTTCCCTTGAGAAAAACACGGTACCATAGCCCTCCGTCACTCCCATTTCGCGAAACTCGAGTAATCTGCCGTTGCCTAATGGTACCTTTATACGATTGTACTGGCTGCTTCCGACAGCATATAGACTGGTAGTGCCTAGGTAGACTAGGCGGCTGTCGCGGATTACCCGTTCGCCCTTCATTCGAGAAGCGATTTCGCTGATTTGTCTCTCATAACGGTGAGTATAATCACTGATCACTTTAGGGCTACAAGCCAGAATGCTTACAAGTTTACCGCCTAAGAGGTGATTATATGGTGGGATGGAGCCGCAAACGATAATGTCCATCATGTTTGATCCAATTTTGCATTTTCTGTTAGCTATCAGCGCAGTATGAATTGCTTTGCGTCCGCCCTCAGATGCAAGAAGAGATAGGAGCTTGTCCTCATTGCTTTGCCCGGCGGCATTGTTAAATGCTATTTTTGTTTCCAAGAGCTTGGCCAATTCAGATGCACGCTTACGCTTAAATAGATTACTCCTTGCTTCCTCCCGCCAATCCGGAGATGTCTCGTTGTTTCTGTTGTTTATTGACCTTTCGGAATACTCTGCAGCTATGGCATAAAGCTCATCGACCTGCTCCCGACGGGGATACTTGGTTTGCTTATAATAGCCAAGATCACCGGTATAGATTTCCGAAATTGCTGAATTGACATTTTTGACAAGAAGCGGGAAAAGGCGCTCTGCATAAGCATATCTACGCTGTAGGTATTCCTCCTCGGTTTCAATTGGTGCTTGAATTTTTACCTTAACTCTTTTTCCATCAGTTCCGCTTACAGTTTGCTCACAGTATTCTGTGTGAACTCGTTTTGACATTTCTGTCTTGATAGCCTCAATTGTCCAACCAATATCATCATCTCGAGCAGTCAGATTAAGGACGGAATTACCCAAGGCAAAAATACCAATGATCGGGTGATATGGCTGCAAGCTGTCTCTAACAAGATAGTATATGTTTCTCCCGGGCATTGTCTTATAGGGGATGGACCACGTATAGCGAAAATATCTCCAAATGTCTGAAAGCTTAAAGCCTGTATACTCATCTCTGCTGCCTGTAACCATTTGAATATATGGTGCGCAGACCTGACGCCCCGTTCTAATTGCAAGAATGAGCGCGTCTCTATTTCCAATCAAGCACTTAACCGATACTGGAGTACCGTTATAATTTCGCTCGGTCTCCATATACATAATGAAGCGTGCGACGCTTTCGCTTTTAAATTGCGCATTGCGCTCTGCGCTAAGTCTATAGCGTATTTTCTCTTTATCATCAATGTTATCGTTTTCCATTCTCAAGGTAAGCTGATGATCCTGAAAGTCAAAAATCCAGCCTTGAAGGGAAAGATCAACCAATACGCTTAGGGCCGCCATATATTTTTGGCAGTCAAGGTCGGCTTCTCGTGCAGTTTCAGAAACACGCCGAAGCTCATCGCTGATAATTCGAGCTCTGTTCATGGGTAACGTGTCTTCTAAGCGCCGAGTAAGTCGCTGAAACAGCTCTTGGTATTCCTCGCTCAAAGCAGGACGATACTGCTCCGAGGCGATGGTCTGTTCTATGTTTTTAATGGATGCTTTCATGCATTTCCTGCTTCCTGAATAAGTCTGCGTCACCGATGGCCGCATTCAATTAATTATTTGTAGCAAACACTGGCTGAGTGCTAATTCAGCAAGTATTTCTTTTCAGCCCCGCGGCCTACCCTCTGCACAAGCCCCATATTCCGCATCTGTTTCATAAGCTCAAAAGCGCGGGTCTTCTTGATTCCAAGCAAGGATTGGACCTCTTCATCCGTGATATGGCCGTGCGCGGAGGTATAGTCAAGAACCTTTTGCATCTGTGCGGTGACCGGAGAAGCCTGCTTTGGGATGGCAACGGTCATGGCATTCATATTGGGCAGGACCATTTTGAATGCATTGGGCGTTGCTTCGATGACCGGTTGTACGGGGCAGTTTTCATAAAGCTTATAGATTCTGCGGATGCCGGTGCCGTAGCTCTCGATCAAACGCAGGCGATGGAACATCTCGGCAAGATTCTTGTTGCGGGGTTGTGAAATACCGATACGGATATCATCGGTGGAGAGACCGGGGAGGAGGCCGCCGATAGAGATGAACTCTATCCGCTCGTCGTCCACATTGATGATAATGCTGCCGCTGTAGCTGTAATCCCGGTGTACAATGGCATTCAAAAGTGCCTCGCGAAGAGCCTCCTCGGGGTAATCCTGCTTTTCAATACGCTCCAAGCCCTTAAATGACGCCTTGGTTCTGTTGCAGAGCATCAGGTAATCAAAGGTGTCCTCCAGCTGCGCAAAGATGGAGCCTCCGAACTCCTTGTTATCCTTGAAGGTGGTATTGGAATCATCACCGAAAACTGCTACCTTCGTCGTATGCGCACATTGATCGGAGATGATAAGTGCAAGGTTGGTAAAAAGCTCATCATTCTTCTGTGTGATCCCAAGGGCACGGTACTTTTCCTTGCCGAACGGCACTCCATATTTTTCGAAAGCGTTTGCCGCAGCCTCAAAGGACAGGTTCTGCTCCATGGAGCGCATTTCTTCGAACGCATCGCCATCGCTTTCCTTAATCATCTGGCGAATCTGCGCAGGGGATGCTGGCACGCTGGAGGTGCCCTGGCGTACATAAACACCGTTGGGCTTCAGACCTTTTCCTTTGAGGTAGTAGGGCTTGTTGCTTCCCTCACTGACGGCAATACGCACCACCCTGTTATCCTGGATCGAAAAGCGCACGAACATTGTAACGTCCGGCACAATAGCATCGCGGATGCCGTTGGTGATGCGGGTATACTCCTGATCCACATCTGCCAGTCCGACGGCATTTCCATTGTTGTCAATGCCGACGAACACCACGCCGCCGTCCGTATTTGCGAAAGCGATCACTTCTTTATAAATTACCTCAGTAAACTGAGCCTTGAATTCTATATTTTCGGTTTCAAAGTTCATGGAGACGCCCCCTTATACGAATTCTAATTATATTATACTCATAAAATTCGCTCTGTCAACCGGAGCTTGTGAATTTTCGGCGAATATTCGCTTATTCAATGTGAGTGCCTGCCTTGTCTGTTCTCAAAAACAGAGAGCCGCCTCGTCTAATAATGCGAAAGGACCTCCTTCGCGCAAGCAAAGGAAGTCCGCCGAATATAGCTTTTTACGCAATTACAGCTTGAAGCAGGCATTTTTACAATTCCACTATTTCATCGCCCATCTCTCCATTTCTGCGCCTCCCAAAGCACGTCGATATGCCGGCGGGATTTGCGGTTGGTGTTGTTGTAATCGTCCGAGCAGAGCCAGTCGATGAGATAGCATTTGGGGATCATGTACTTCTGCAGCAGCGTCAGCGCCTTCAGCTTCCCCGCGCGAATCCATTGGCAGACGGTGCGGCGGTTATAGCCTGTAAAGTCCACGGCGGCGGCCACATCCATCACATCCGGCAGCGCGGCCAGCTTGCTATCATAGTAGCGCCGGAGTTTCTTCTCGTCTTTGGCACACGGCGGATGGATGCGAATTTTATAGGGCCGAACCATTCCGCTTCCGTATTTGTACCAGTTCTTCGGCGCTATGTATTTTTCCGGGTTGACCTCACGGTCGTTCATAAAAGCGATCACATCACTCTTTTTAATGGCGTAGCAGCGGGTTTTCTTGCCGGTGCAGGTGTGCGGAATCAGGTTGAATTGGAGAAGATAGAGCGCCGTCTGCTTGCTGATGTGGCAGGCGATCCGCATCTGCTCCTTGTTCATAATTTCCGGGTATTTTTTGAATTCCTTGGCGTCGTATTTCATAACGAAGACTCCTTTCTGTGTTTCGGTCCGAAAGGGTGCTTCGTATAATCTGTTTTGAGCCGGTTTTTCTTGCATTTAATCCGGGGGGCTGTCCGCAAAGCCATACCGGACAAGGGTTTTCTTCTTGCGTATTTTCTTGCCAGCGTGCAAAAAAATCGATCGTTTTGGGGCATTTCTCATTTCAATTTGAACTCTGGTTTTTTCTGATATGGAGCTGGTCAATACCGGCCGGTGCGTCCAAAATCCGTTGCAGCACAAGGGTTTTCGCCGTTTCCAAAACTGCCGCCAGCGGCCACAGCAGACACGAAAGCGCCAAGTGCGAACAAGACTCGAAATCGGGGCCGTCGACAATTGCCTCTAAAATCGTTTCCCCAATACCCTTATCGCGCCAACGACAGAAACGGCGTTGAACCGTATTCCAGTTACAATAATCAGGTGGTAAGTCGCACCAAGGTGCACCAGTACGCAAAATCCAAAACACAGCATTGATAAACAGTCGAGTATCTTTGGCGTTGCCGCCCCATGTACCCTTGTTCCCAATAGTGTACGGCTCTATCAAGGCCCACGCTTTGTCCGAAATATCACGCCGATGATACGATGCTACCATGAAAAAAACCTCCCAGGTGCGCTCTCTCCATGATATCACATTTCTATTGTCGACACTATCTATTGAGTTGTGCGTTTCTTCACCAAAGTAGCAGGCACAACACTCTCGTGGGGCAAATAGTTTTCCAAAGACTCAATAGCAATCTGAGCCATCAACGGAATATTTTGATCGATGGATGTAATAGGATAAACAGCGTAATCTGATTCGGGAGAATTGTCATACCCGATTATTTCAATCTTTTCAGGAATGCGGATACCTTGTATTATGCATTCTCGCTGCAATAGATTGGCGATATCATCATTAGAGCAAAAGATGCCAATTTTCTTATTATTGTATTTTTCTATGAGCTGTGATGTCAGCCGGCGCATCGCCTGATGCGCGACTTCTGAGTAAGGGTCGGTCAGTCCCTCGTCAATACAGATTTCAAAAGGGTAGTCCTTTAACACATATTCGAAGCCCACGATGCGCTTGAAGGAAGGCCAGTCTTCATGGTATCCGTTATTGATATGCACAAACACATCGCACTTATTTTGTATGAGCAGTTCGGCAGCCAACTTGCCGCCTGTGAAATTGTCATTGTTTATTTGCTTGAAATTGCCTCCCGACCTTTCAATGGAAATGACGGGTATGCCCAGGTTTTCTATTTCTGTGCCGCTCAACATATGGCTCAGCAAAATCAATCCTTTGATACGGTAGGATTTCAAATTATTGATCAGTTCAAGTTCCTCTTCCCGCGAATCATTGGAAGTATACACAATAAAACTATAACCTTTGCTTTTGCCCTGTTTGATCAATTGATTAAGAATTTCCGAATAAAAGTTCAGGTGAAGGTGAGGGAAAATGGCACCGACAAGGTTGGATTTTCCTGTCACCAAAATGCGAGCCAGATTGTCCTGGCTGTAGTTCAGTTCCTTCACCGCGAACTCAATGGAGTTCTTTGTATCTTGGGATAGAAGTTCTGGGTGGTTGAAATACCGGGATACTGTGGTGAGAGACATACCACTTTTTTCAGCAATATCCTTAATCTTAACCTTTTTCATAATTTATCCTCGCATTCGTTGATACTATACTATATACTATATCACAGTAATAGATATTTTCAAGCAGGTAATGAAAATATTTATTTAAATAAATTCCATAGATCAAGCTTTTCTTGCTTCAAAAATTGCCTTTTCAATGGTTATATCTTACAAATTTATGCAATACTTCTTGTGCACAATAGAAAAAATGAAATTATTATATGAAAACGATTAACATTCCGTTTCGAGGTTTGTATTATATAGGCATACCCTACTCATCATAAACACAAGGAGGATAAAAATGAAATTAGCGAAACGACTTTTGCCGCTGATGATGGCAGTGCTCCTACTAGCAAGTCTGTTGGCTGCCTGTGGCGGGGGAAACTCCGGCAGTGGAGTTGCTAACAGCAAAGGCACAAACACAGCAACTTCTGAGCCGTCAGGTTCCACTGCGGAACCTGACGCGAAGGGCAGCAAGACGCTCACCGTGCTGGTGGAGGGCGGCAGCCCCGCCAATACGGTGGTGGAGGCCACTAAGGATGCCTTCAAGGAGCAGACAGGTGTTGAGATTATTGTTGATGCTGTTCCCTACGCTGGCATTTATGACAAAGTGATGGCAGAAATAAGTTCCGGTACTGCCCGGCACGACCTCATCTGTATCGACGCGCTGTGGTTATCCGCAATGAAGCCCGGCTTAGCCTCGCTGAATGACGTGGTCACCGATGAGGTGAAAAACGACAGCATGCCGGGCTTGTTGGATGGCGCCACCATCGACGGTGATTTGCTGGGTTACCCCCTGTGGACCAACACCCAGCTTTTGATTTACCGCACGGATATGTTCGAAGACGCCGACAATATGGCAGCGTTTGAGGCTGAATACGGCTACCCTCTGGCACCGCCCACAACCTGGGAGCAGTTTGCTGATGTAGCCAAGTTCTTCACCAAGGATGATATGTATGGCACCGCACTACACGGCTATGGGCCTTGTGCTCCCACAATGTTTTTGAATTTTGCCTCGCAGGCCGGAGCCCGCCCACTGGTGCTTAACGATGACATGTCCGCTGCGAATATCAACGACCAGGCCTACGTGGACGCCCTGACTTATATGCAAAAAATGCAGCAGGACGGCGTAATTCCTCCCGACACCATGGCCATCGGTGCCGAAGTGTGTAACCAACTGTTTGTTAATGGCAAGATTGCTATGCAACTAAACTGGGCGCACCAGTATGCTTCCGACTATGAGCGTCTGGGCGACAAAGTGGGTGTCGCCCCCAACATTGCCGGTCCTGCCGGTGTTGGCGCCATCTCCGGCCCTTGGTACATGAGCCTGATGAAAGACTCCCCAAACCAAGATGCGGCCATTGAGTATATGAACTACATGTTTGACAACAACAGCGAATTCCTGAGTGCAGGCCTGAAGGTATCCGCCCGTATTTCCGACTTTGAAGAGTACAGCGTCCAGCCGGAATACGCACACCTGAATGCCATGATCGAAACACTGAAAGGGCCCATGAGCCAGAATCGCCCCAACACTGCCAAGTGGAAGCAATTAGAGGAAGTTCTCATCGAGATGATACAAAACGTCTTTGGCGGCAACGACCCTCAGCAGGAGGCGGATAACGCCAAGGCCAAAATCGACTCCATCATGGGATAGCAGGAGATGGTCGCGGGAAAGCTCGATTTGACTGTCCCAAATCCGTTTTGATTTTCGTCTTTCAACGAAAACGTGAGTAGGGTCCAGAAGATTAAAACAGATTACAGATCACAGCGGCGGCAGGAACAGATGGTTCGCCAATTCCCGCCGCCGCACTTTTAGGGGGTATTTGCTTATGATGAGCCGCAAAACCTTGCTCATATTCTTTTTGCCAGGGGCTATTTTCATGATGGTGTTTTTGGTGGTCCCTCTTGTTCAAATGCTGGTAAACAGCTTCTTTAACTATGAGTTGGGCGGTGAACGTGAGTTTATCGGCCTGGCCAACTATATCAAGCTTTTCACTTCGTCCTCTTTTCTGAAACCGCTTAGAAACACCATAGTATATGTAGTCATCGCGGTATCCTTTGAACTGATTTTTGGCTTGGTTATGGCTTTACTGTTCAACACTCCCTTTCCTGGAAACAAAGTGCTTCGCTCCTTTTTCCTCACGCCATTGATGATTGCTCCCATTGTAGCAGGATTAATTTGGAAACTGATGCTGAACACTCAGTTCGGTATTGTGAATATGCTGTTGGAAAAAATCGGTATCATCGGCAATATCAATGACATTATGTGGTTGGCTGACCCCAATATCGCCCTGATATCTTGTTGCATTGCGGATATCTGGCTAACGACGCCTTTCATGATGTTGATGCTGTTAGCGGGTTTAAATGGCCTGGACCACAGTGTGATAGAAGCTGCTTCCATCGACGGCGCTTCCGCTTTCCAGAAGTTTTTCCGCATTAAGCTGCCTGGCATCATGCCGGTATTGCTCACTGCCGTCAGCATCCGCATCGTTGACGCAGCACGCACTTTTGACATTGTATGGACACTCACCGAAGGCGGCCCGCAAGGCTCGTCGGAGCTGCTCAGCGTAACTCTTTACCGTATCCTGGTACGCTACAACGACGTGGGGTACGCAAGTGCAATTGCCATCATTTTTGTGCTATTGCTATTAGTTTTTGCCCTCGTCTTCATGAGGGATATGTGGAAACCCAGAAAGGGGAGAACGTAATGATTGAAGGCTACAAGGCAAGGGTCCGATTCGTTAGGGTCACTCTCCTGATTTTGACGTTGCTTTTATCCGCCCTTTTTTTATTCCCTTATGTTTTCCTCGCCCTCTCTTCCTTCAAACCTGCCCAAGAGGTTATTACAATCCCGCCCACTTTCTTCCCCAAAACGTTTTCTATTGAGAACTATCAGGAGATGTACAATTACATCAATGTTGAAAAATCTCTACTGAACAGTTTTGTATCCGCCTTTGGCAGCACAGCCATCGCTGTTCTATTGGGGGCGCTGTCGGCTTTCGCTTTGGTTCGTGCAAATAGTAAGCTAAGCGCCATCTTATTGGCAATGGTCTTTTTCCTGAAGATGATCCCGCTTTCCGCCATTGCTGTTCCCATTTACCGAATTATCACCAGCGTTGGCCTGTATGATACCCGCATAGCACTGGTAATAGTTTTGGCCGCCACCAATATGCCCTTGGTAATCTGGATTATGATTGGATTTTTCCAATCCGTTCCGGTTTCGCTGGACGAGGCAGCCTGTGTGGATGGTGCGTCCTCTCTTGCCACGTTTTTCAGGGTCATTCTGCCGGTCAGTGTGCCGGGCATCGCCACGGCAGGCATCCTCACACTGTTTCTATCCTGGAATGATTTTCTGCTCAGTTTGATGCTGACAAGTACCAACGCTAAAACCTTCACAGTATCTCTGTCAGAATTCCTTTTGGGGTATCAAATCAACCTTGGGCCAATGACGGCAGCTTCCTTCCTGTTCAGTTTCCCCATCATTATCTTGGCCATATTTGCCCAGAAATATATTATACAGGGGCTTACCGCCGGCTCCTTGAAAGAGTAATCCTTGAAAAACAGGCGGCGCAGAGATATCTGTGCCGTTTGGGTATGAGGAGTACAAAAAATGGATTATACACAGCGAATCGTCATGGTTGAAAAAGCCCGTGCCTGAGCTGGCCAGCCAAGCAGATGCAGGTATTGTGCCCGCTTTTTTCTGCGAAAAGGTGGTGGATACCACCGGAGCCGGAGTAATACATTCATGGGCTGTTGCCTCGCTTTTGTTTTGGAGCAGGGGCTGAATGACTTGGATGAGGACGATGTAGAAGCAATGCTTCGATTCGCAAATGCGGTGACTACGTTGGTAATCTCCCAGAAAGGCGCGCTGCTTTGTAGGCCAAATAAGGAGGATGTTTATGTCCGTCAGGACAGCAGATAATAGCATGGATAGCAATTACTATGATGTGACTTCATGGGGTGTCGGGAATCCGCATGAGGACATCGGGGCAGTGATAAATAGCATCATTGCGGACATTAAGGACAGGCAAAAAAACAGAGATGTACGTGACGGCGGGAAGCCGGGGGCGGTTATCTATCTTCCTCCGGGTGATTATCATTTGCGCAGCCAGGTGGTTATCGACATCAGCTACCTGAAAATCATTGGCTCCGGGCATGGATTCACTTCTTCCAGCATTCGTTTCAATACACCCGAAAACGAACTGGCAGATTGTCATGAACTTTGGCCGGGCGGAAGCCGTGTTCTCGTGGACATTGAACCTAAAACCGGCGAGGACGAATCCAAAGGGGCCGCGTTTCTTATAAAGCGAAATGGAAATCCCCGCATTAGTTCGGTGCATTTTGCTAATTTTTGTATTGATGGGTTGCATTTTGTGGATGATGGTACTGCCATGGCTAATCCGGAAAACACATATACAAATAGAAAAACAGGCATCTATGTTGGGAGTCCTCAGGATTCTTTTCGGATCACGGGCATGGGGCTTGTGTATCTGGAGCATGGTATAACTATTTATGGCGCAGACGCGCTATCCATACACGACAATTTTATCGCTGAATGCGGCAACTGTATAGAATTGCGAGATTGGGGGCAGGCATCGAAAATCACCGACAACTTGATAGGTGCCGGCTATAAAGGGTATTCTATATACGCGCAAAACTTTGGGGGACTGTTGATTACCGGAAACAATATCTTCCCAAGGGGAGCAAGTTGCATCCACTTTTCCGGCGTGATACGCTCCACCATCACATCCAATCGATTCCATTCATTTTATCCGGGCATGTTAATTTTCGAGAACAAGTGTGCGGACAATCTGGTTTCAGCCAATCACTTTTATCGTGATCACGAGCCCTGGCCCCCTATGCAAGCATATAACAACGGCTTGGATGATTTATATGGCCTCTTGAATATACACGGAAGTAATAATTCAGTGATAGGCAATCACATTTCCGAAACCATTAATGCTGAGCGAATCACTCCATCTGGAGCCATTCCTGTGATTATACATATTGTTTCGGGTGACGGGAACTATATTTCAAACAACCATATCGTCGCAATTGCCAAGGCATCTGAGACAAGTGCAGCTGAAGTAGAATCTTGCTATTCTCTTCAGGTCGGAGCACTATTGGGCGTCAATCGAGCAGAATCTCTGGATGTAATTACTGTGCTGACGGAAAATGAATCAACTCAGAATACAGTTCTGGATTCTGGAATTGATAGTCAGGTTGTTATGGATAAGAATGTGAATGCTTTTAGAGCTACACCAACAATTCAATAATATTCGCAAATTGCAAGAACAAGTTGGACACTGCCGGAAGATAGAGAGGAGCGGGCGCC
>ERZ857922.2274-NODE-2274-length-19993-cov-4.249022_pt1 | contig 19993 bp, 17 predicted proteins | sample MGYA00519579_ERZ857922 | MGnify/ENA primary metagenome ERZ857922 (study PRJEB31778, sample SAMEA3449375) | human gut metagenome | biome: human gut; feature: human-associated habitat; material: faeces | place: United Kingdom | collected 2010/2012 ... | reverse complement strand
CAGCTGGGAGAGCATCTGCCTTACAAGCAGAGGGTCATAGGTTCGAGTCCTATTGGTCCCACTATCCATGAACTACATGGATGAATTTCATAACATATGGCGATGTAGCTCAGTTGGCTAGAGCATACGGTTCATACCCGTAGTGTCAGCAGTTCGAATCTGCTCATCGCTACTTTCGGAAGACATATTCGATATGAATATGTCTTTTTTTGTTTCATAGGAAATTTCGATGAAATCCCCTATGAAATAAAAAAGCCCTCTGGGCAGGATCGCACTGTGGCGGAGAATCCTACAAAGTAGGATTCTTTCTTGCTAAAAATCATGATAAAAGAGTGAAATCATGTTATAATAAAAACAAAAAAAGGAGAGCAAGAATATGCGTGTAGGAATGGGATATGATGTCCATCAGTTAGTAGAAGGAAGAGACTTGATCTTAGGCGGAGTAAATATACCATATGAGAAAGGATTATTAGGACACTCAGATGCTGATGTTCTGCTGCATGCGATCACAGATGCGATCCTTGGGGCAGCAGCATTAGGAGATATCGGAAAGCATTTTCCAGACACAGATCCTGCATATCATAATGCAGACAGCATGAAGTTGTTAGCAGAAGTTGTAAGATTGATCGAGGAAAAAGGATACGAGATTGGGAATGTGGATGCGACAGTCATTGCACAGAGACCAAAGTTATTAAATTATATTCCAACAATGAAAGAAAATATCAGTAAGACCCTCAAAGTAGATCCAGATCAGGTGAATGTCAAAGCAACGACAGAAGAACATTTAGGATTCACAGGAGAGGGACTCGGGATCAGTGCACAGGCAGTGTGTCTGCTGAATGAAACAAAATAAGAATAAAGGAAATAGCATGGAGATCGTTTATCAGAAAAACAAAGACAAACAGCCAGTATATGATATGTATCAGAAGATTTTTGAAGATCCAGAGCCGTTTGCACAATATTATTTTGAAGAGATATATGCAACGAATCAGGTGATACTGGCAGAAGAAGACAACAAGATCTTAGGAATGCTCCATTTAAATCCATATCACATAAGAGCAGGAAAGAAGACATATACATTAAATTATATTGTAGCAGTTGCGGTGTGGAAGGAATATAGAAGAAGAGGCATCATGGCAGAGATGCTTAAGAAGTGTTTGAATGATATGCATGAGCAGCAACAGCCATTTACGTATCTGATGCCTGCGAATAAAGCATATTATGAACCATTTCAGTTTCGATTTGTGATGGACTGGGAAGAAACAATGATCGATGATCATAACATTTTATATACAGATGATACAACGGATAGAAATCATAAGATCGTTCATATAATGGCAGAAGATTATCAGACGATCCAGAATTTTTTAGAGCGGTTTATGGAACAATACAAGATATATACAGTTCCGGATGAACCATACCTGAGACGACTGGAAAAAGAAAGCCAGAGTGGAGATGGAAGCCTCTTAGCTTATTATGAAGACGATCTGTTACAAGGCGTATTTGCAGAAAGTTTTGAAGAAGATGAAGTATATATCCGATGGGCGTATTCTTTAGAGCCAGAACATATGATTAACCAGATCAAACAACGACACAAAGGTAAGAAGATTTATATCACAGAAGGAAATTTATTCAAGGGAAATTCAACAGGAAAGGATTTTATACAAAGCAAAAAAGTACCAAAGATCATGGCAAGGATCACGAACCTTACTGCTTGGGGAGAGATCTTGCAAGGAAAGAACGATTTTACATTCAGGATATTGGTGAAAGATCCATATATCAAGGATCAGAATGGAGTATTCCAGTTTCAATGTCTGAATCATAAGATATCCATTCAACGTGCAGACATACCACAAGATGAGACATTAGACATACACACAACGGAGGCACAGGGATGGGAAGATGAAATTTCAATCGACGAGCTGACACAGGTGTTTTTTGACTACGATGCAGGACAGATATTAAAAGAGCATGAGTATCTAAAAGATATCGTGCCGGCTGGCCCAATCTATATTTCAGAGGAGGTATAAGCCATGAAGTTAATGTTTATCGGAGCGGATCATGAAGTGACCGGAAGTTGCCATTATGTGGAAGCTTGCGGCAAAAGATTTATTGTTGACTATGGAATGGAACAAGGGTTAAATGTATACGAGAATGTTGATCTTCCAGTGAATGCAGGGAATCTTGATTTTATCCTGCTGACACATGCACATATCGATCATTCAGGGCTGATCCCGCTGTTGTATGCAAAAGGGTTCAGAGGAAAGATCTATGCGACAAGAGCAACAACCGATCTATGTGAGATCATGTTGCAAGACAGTGCACACATTCAGGAATTTGAAGCAGAATGGAAGAACAGGAAAGCAAGGCGATCTGGAAAACCAGAAGTTGTACCGATCTATACGATGGATGATGCAATCAATGTCATGCAGTATTTCGTGCCATGCCCATATGGCAGACAGATTGAAGTTGCTGACGGCATTACGATCAAATTTACAGATATCGGACATCTGTTAGGATCTTCCAGCATTGAAGTATGGTTAAGAGAAGCAGATGTAGAAAAGAAACTGGTATTCTCTGGAGATATCGGAAACTTTAACCAGCCATTGATCAAAGATCCGAGCTATACGAGAGAAGCAGATTATGTTATTATGGAATCTACGTATGGTGACCGTTATCATGGAAAACATCAGGATTATGTGACAGAATTGACCGATGTGATCCAGAGGACCTTTGATCGAGGTGGGAATGTCGTGATTCCATCCTTTGCAGTTGGAAGAACACAGGAACTGTTATATTATATCCGTCAGATCAAGGCTGAAGATAGGATCAAGAATCATGGAGATTTCAAAGTTGTTGTAGACAGCCCATTGGCAGTGGAAGCAACGAAGATCTTTAATATGAATATCGATGAAACATATGATGAGGAAGCTATGGAATTAGTGAAACAAGGAATTAATCCGATCACATTTTCCAATCTTCATTTATCCATTACGACAGAAGAATCAAAGGAGATCAACTTTGAAACAGAACCGATGGTGATCATTTCAGCATCCGGAATGTGTGAAGCTGGACGAATCAGACACCATTTAAAACATAATCTGTGGAGATCAGAGAATACGATTATATTTGTAGGATATCAGGCATATGGAACTCTGGGAAGATCACTGATCGAAGGAGCCAAAGAAGTAAAACTGTTTGGTGAGGCGATCAAAGTGGCAGCAGATATCGTACAATTAGAAGGTTTAAGCGGACATGCAGACAAGAACGGGTTATTAAAATGGGTCAATAGTTTCGAGAAGAAACCAGAAGAAGTATTTGTAGTTCATGGAGAAGATGCGGTCTGTGAAGCATTTACATCATGCTTAAAAGATGAATACAAATTCAAAGCCAGAGCACCATACAGCGGAGATGTGTTTGACCTTATTACAGGCGAATGGACTGAATGGGGATCAAGAGAACGCATCCAGAAGAAACAAAAACAGAGCAGTGCTTATATCAGACTTCTTACAGCCAGCGAGCGTTTGAAATCTGTAATTGAGCACAATGAGGGTGGAACGAACAAAGACCTGGGCAAATTTGCTGACCAGATCATCGCCCTTTGTGACAAGTGGGAAAGGTAACAATGCAAGAGACAAAACGTAAAACAGAAGATGCAGTGCGTATAAATAAATATTTAAGTCAGGCAGGAATCTGCTCCAGAAGACAGGCGGATACTTATGTCGAGGAAGGCAGAGTCGAAGTCGATGGAGAAGTTGCAGTAAGCGGAACCAAAGTACTTCCGGGGCAGAGCGTGACATTTGATGGAAAGCCGGTAAAGATTCAGGAAGATCTGATCTTTCTGGCTTTTCATAAGCCAAGAGGAATCGTATGCACAGCAAGCAAAGAAGAGAAAGATAATATTATCGACTATATTAACTATCCAACAAGGATCTATCCTGTAGGACGATTAGATAAGGATTCTCAAGGATTGATCCTGCTTACCAATGATGGTGAAGCAGCCAATCAGATCATGAAAGCAAGAAATTATCATGAAAAAGAATACGAAGTAACAGTGAATAAACGAATTACGAATGAATTCATTCATGATATGAGGAATCCAGTACCATTAGATGAGATTAATGCAGTAACAAGAAGATGCAAAGTTATAAAAGAAGGACCAAACGAGTTCAGGATCATCTTGACACAGGGATTAAACCGGCAGATCCGAAGAATGTGTGAACACTTTGGATACCGTGTGACAAAACTTAAGAGAGTCCGTGTTATGAACATTAAACTCGGCGATCTGAAAGAAGGAAGATATCGAAAATTAACTCCGGATGAATTACGAGAGTTAAAGAAGGAGCTAAAAAGTGAATGATTTAGACAGAATGAAAGAACTCATTCATACACTAAATGAAGCAGGGAAAGCTTATTACCAGCAGAATAAAGAAGTTATGAGTAACCTCGAATACGATAAGATGTATGATGAACTTTTAGAACTAGAGAAAAAGACGAACACTGTTTTATCAAATAGTCCAACGATTCATGTAGGGTATGAATTGATGACAGCATTGGAAAAGGAAGCACATCCATCTCCGATGTTATCATTAGACAAGACAAAGGAGCCAGATCAGCTGGCAACATGGCTGAACGGCCAGGAAGGAATCCTGTCATGGAAACTCGATGGTTTAACGATCGTTCTGACCTATGAACATGGAGAACTCCTCAAAGCCGTGACCCGTGGAAATGGGGAAGTTGGAGAAGTTGTAACAAACAACGCAAGGGTTTTTGAAAATGTTCCAAGACGTATTGCATATCAGGGAACATTGGTCATTCGTGGAGAAGCGATCATACCATATTCAGATTTCTATAAGATGAACGAAGAAATCGAAGATGTTGACAGTCAGTATAAGAACCCAAGAAACTTATGCAGTGGTTCCGTCAGACAGTTAAACAATGAGATTACAGCCAAACGTCACGTTCATTTCTATGCGTTCAGTGTCAGTGATGTTGAAGGCATGGATTTTGATAATTCCTTCGAGAAGAAATTAGAGTGGGTAGCAAGCCTTGGATTTGATGTGGTAGAACATATCAGAGTCACAGAAGATACGATCCGAGGTGAGATTGAGAAATTCTCAAAGAAGATCGAACAATTTGATCTGCCATCAGATGGACTGGTATTAGTCTATGATGATCTTGCATATGGAAAAAGTCTTGGAAGAACAGCCAAATTCCCAAGAGATTCTATCGCATTTAAATGGGCAGATGAGACAGCGGAGACAACATTAACTGAGATTGAATGGAGCCCATCAAGAACTGGACTGATTAATCCAGTGGCAATTTTTGAACCAGTAGAATTAGAAGGAACGACTGTCAGCAGAGCCAGTCTCCACAACATTAGTGTGATGGAAGAACTGCAGTTAGGAATCGGCGATGAGATCGTTGTATACAAAGCTAATATGATCATTCCACAGCTTGCAGAGAATAAAACAAAGAGCGGCAATATAGAGATTCCGCATACTTGTCCTGCATGCGGTGGTGAGACAAAGATCGAAGATGAAAATGGAATCAGAACCCTAGTCTGCACCAACGAATTTTGCAGTGCAAAGAAGATCAAATCATTCTCGCATTTTGTATCGAGAGATGCAATGAATGTTGATGGACTATCCGAAGCAACATTACAGAAGATGATCGATGTTGGACTATTAAATGAAATTTATGACCTCTTCACTTTAAAAGATCACAAAGAAGAGATTCTGGAATTAGAAGGATTTGGAGAAAAATCCTACCAAAATCTGGTCAATGCGATCAATGATTCCAAACAGCCTGCATTGGCAAACTTTATTTATAGTCTGGGAATTCCGAATGTAGGACTTTCCAATGCAAAATTGATCTGCAAACATTTTAAAGAAGATTTCAATGCAATCAGAGAAGCCGATGCAGAGGATTTTATTGCGATCGATCAGATTGGACCGATGATCGCAGAAGCTATGGTATCATATTTTCATACACCACATAATCAGAAGATCTTAGAACAACTGTTACAATATGTGCAGTTTGAGAAGAAAGAAGAAAGTAAGACAGAACAGATCTTAGAAGGAAAAACATTTGTTGTGACAGGATCACTTGAGCATTTCGATAACAGAAAACAACTAAAGGAAGAAATCGAACAGATGGGAGGCAAGGTCACAGGATCAGTGTCAAAGAAAACAGACTATCTGATCAACAATGACAAAATGTCGCAGTCATCAAAGAATAAGAAAGCGATGGAATTAAACATTCCAATACTTAGCGAAGAAGATTTCCTTAATCTGATCGGACGATGATAAATATAGATTGCATAAAAAATGCAAGAGTTTTATAATAAATATCTGACAGGAAAAATGCTGTCAGCTTAAAAAGCAATCGAAAAAAGAGAGAAGGAGATTTGATAAAATGCCAATTCGAATAGACAACGATCTGCCGGCGAAGGCAGCCTTAGAAGAAGAAAATGTATTTGTGATGGATAAAGAAAGGGCATGTACACAGGATATCAGGCCTTTAAAGATTGCAATTTTAAATCTGATGCCAAACAAATTAGACACAGAACTTCATTTGCTGAGAAGTTTATCAAATACACCATTACAGTTAGATATTACATTTTTACAGACAGAATCTTATGTTCCGACTCATGTATCAGAGTCACACATGGAGAAATTTTATAATTATTTCTCAGAGATCAAAGACAAACGTTTTGACGGACTGATCATTACAGGAGCACCAGTAGAATTAAAAGAATTTGAAGAAGTTGATTACTGGGATGAAGTTGTTGAGATCATGGAATGGTCCAAGACACATGTCACATCAACTTTGTATATCTGCTGGGCAGCACAAGCAGGACTTTATTATCACTATGGGATCAAGAAACATATCTTGAATAAGAAGATTTCAGGTGTTTATGAACACCATCCATTACATAATAAACTTCCTATTATTCGAGGATTTGATGATAAGTTCTACGTGCCACACTCTAGAAATACAGGAGTTGACGGAGAAGCCATCCGCAAGAATAAAGAATTGACGATCGTAGCAGAATCAGATGAGACAGGACCATACATTATTTTGAATTCCACAGGAAGTCAGGTATTTGTCACAGGACATCCAGAATATGATGTGATGTCACTGCATTATGAATATGTAAGGGATGTGAAACGAGGACTGAATCCAGATATACCAAAGAATTATTACAAAGATGATGATCCAACGAAGAAACCAGTGAAGTCATGGAGATGTCATGCAAATGCTATGTATTATAACTGGCTGAATTATTATGTATATCAGGTGACACCATACGATCTGGAAAAAGACAAATAAAACAAAGGTTGCTGTACAAAGTATGGCAGCCTTTTTGAAATAATGATACAGCATGTATATGGAGAAAAGAAAGGAAAACAAATGATCAAACTAATCGCAACAGACATTGATGGAACATTAGTGGCAGATGGGACACTGGATCTGAATCCGGAATATTATGACGTGATCAAAGAACTGAAACGAAGGGGAACGATCGTGTTAGCGGCAAGCGGCCGTCAGAGAGCAAGTATCGAGAAAGTATTCACGCCAGTACTTGATGACATCAGTTTTATTTCAGAAAATGGAACTTGTATTCATTCCAAAGATTATCAATATGTAGATGTGATCGACCCAGAGATCGTAAGAACTTATATTGAAGAAGCAAGACAGTTCCCAGGATGTGAGATTGCGATCAATAAAGATAACATGACATATATGGAGAATATCGGGATTTACCAGCATCTGGTCGGAGACTATGGCTACAGAGGTGATCTCGTAGATGATGTTTTAGGGAATCCAGAAGGTGTATGTAAGATGAGTATTTTTCATCACAATTGCGCCGAAGATGTAGTTGGGGATGAGTTCATCAAACGATGGGGCAAGAAGATGAATGTTGTAGTATCCGGAAAATGCTGGGTTGATTGCGCCAACAAAGGTGCGAACAAAGGAAGTGCCTTAAGACATTTTCAGGAAGAATACGGAATCACACCAGATGAAACACTGGCATTTGGAGATAATTTAAATGATATCGAGATGTTAAAACGTGCAAGTCACAGTTTTGCAGTGGAGAATGCCAGAGATGAAGTAAAAGAAGCAGCGAATTTTGTAGCACCATCTTACAAAGAAGATGGGGTACTTCAGGTATTGAAAGCAGTACTGAGTGGTGAATTATGCTAACAGAAGAAATGACCATGACTTATGAAGAGTCTGTAAAATATTTATACAAAATCGCAGGATTCGCCACAAAATCTTCTCTCGAAGATATAAAATACTTTTTAGAACGATTGGGAAATCCCCAAAAAGAGCTGCATATGATCCATGTAGCAGGGACGAATGGAAAAGGATCCGTCTGTGCATTTTTAGAAGCACTCCTTACCCAGCATGGAAAGAAGACAGCTTCCTTTACCTCGCCACATGTTGTGAAGATCAATGAACGAATCAAGCTGTGTGCGAAAGAGATCAGTGATGAACGATTTGCATCAGCTGCGGTGAAGGTAAGACATGCCATTGAAACTGGAATAACAGAAGGAAAGAACAGCCCATCATTTTTTGAGGCAGTATTTCTGATGGCGATGGTGATCTTTCAGGAAGAACAACCAGATATCTGTATGATTGAGACAGGAATGGGTGGAAAATATGATGCTACCAATGTTATCTGTCCGAAGGTCAGTGTGATCACTTCGATCAGCGAAGATCATATGGAATTTCTGGGACAAACATTGGAAGAGATTGCAACACACAAAGCAGGGATCATTAAGCCAGAAATTCCAGTTGTGACAATAGAACAGGAACCCAAGGTAAAAGAAATCCTTACTGAAGAAGCAAGGCAGAAAAAATCACGAATTTATGACATTTCTGAAGATAATCTTAATTTTAAAGAAAAAGCAGGAAAATATATTGATTTTTTAAATGCCAATGCGTATGATAAGGAAAGAGATGTGCGGACCAACATTGCAGGAGAATTTCAGAAGTCCAATCTTGCAGCAGCATTGCAGACAGCAGAACTTATCTGTGGACGACTCGATGAAGACAAGATCTATAAAGCACTGAGCCAGATCAGGATCAGCGGAAGGATGGAAGAGATCGCACCAGGGATCATTGTGGATGTATCGCACAATATCCAAGGAATGCAAGGCTTTGTACAGACTGTGGAGGCAAACTACCATGGAATGAAGAAGCGGATCTTATTTGCAGCATCTCATCAGAATGAAGAAGAATACATGAAGAACATTCTGAAGACGATTCCAGAGATTGAAGCCTTTTATACAGTGGGGATTCATAAGAGAAGAATCAATGAAGCAGAATTTCAGGATGCTTTTCGTAAGATGATAGACAGAAATCAGGAAACAACGGTATGCTTTGTTGTCGGATCTTTTTATCTGGCAGGCATGGCCAAAGAGTTTATAAATCAGGAGGAAGAGAATGTTAGACTTTAACGAAGAATTAGCCAAGTTTCAACCATGTGCAGATTTGGAAGAAGCGGAAGAGAATATATATGGGAAAGAATTAGAAGAGATCAAGAAGAATAAGACAGAATTATATAAAGCCAATCAGATGATCAAGAAATACAATCAGGCATTAAACTACGCCAAGCAAGGGAATGATGACCTTGCGATGTTACAGTTAAAGAATGTTGTGGCAGCTATTCCTAATTTTGTAGATGCATATCTTTTAATGGCATTATTATCCATCAAGGGAGAGAATTATGATAATGCAAGAACATTCCTTGATACGATCTTAAAGATCGATCCAAACAACGAATCAGCAGTGGAATATGGCAAAGAATTTGAGACAAAAGTAGTCGAAGAAGAGCCACAGACAACTGAGCCAGAGAAGAAAGACAAGAAGAAAAAAGAGAAGAAAAAAGTTGTGAGCCAGCCAGAAGAACCAAAGAAAAAGAAGAATCCATTTAATATTTCTTCAATTCAGGAAAACGAAGCTGGAAAGAGCCCGATGTTTTACATGGTAACAGGAATTGTGATCGGTGTGATCGTGGCAGCAGTTTTGATCTATCCAACAGTACGTGCAAGCTTCAGTCATAAGAATTCTACACAGGTAGAAGATTATAAAGAACAGATCCTTGCCAAAGACACACAGTTGAAAGCAAGCGAGAAGAAAGTTAAAGAAGCAAAGGCAGCACAGAAGAAAGCAGAAGATGAATTAGATGAGTACATTGGAACAAGCAAGAAAGACGGTGTTTATGATCTGCTGTTAAGTGCCTTGCAGAAATACAGCGATCGTGATTATACAGGATCTGCAGATGCATTATTAGATATCGATAGCAAGAAACTTACAACGAAGAATATGAAAGCGATCTACAAAGATCTGACAACAAAAGTATATCCAAGTGCAACAACTGGATTATACAGCAAAGGAAAGAATGCATACTGGGCAAAAGACTACAAGACAGCGATCTCTTATTTAAAGAAAGCGATCAAAGTCAGCGATACAAACCGTTATGCATATGATTACCTTGCCAAAGCTTATGAAGGTGCTTCCGATCAGAAGAATGCGAAGAAGACATATCAGACGATCATCGAAAAGTTCCCAGGAACATCTCAGGCAATCAATGCGAAGAGCCGAATTGATGCAATGGGTAAAAAGAGTGCCAAAAGTTTATAATTAATATTACACAGAATACAAGTTTACAAACAAAAGATAAAGGAAGAAGAACAAGCGAAAGTTTGAACTTCTTTCTTTTTTATTTTCTATCAGGAAATTCAAGATGATCTTGGAAAGGAACGTATCACAGCAAAGAGCAGGAAGGAGCGATCAGAATATGGCAACAGAATACAAGATAGAAAACAGGGTTTTATATATTTATCTGGATGGTGATCTAGATCATCACTTAGCGAAGAAAGTAAAACATAAATGCGATATCATTTTAAAATCATATCCGATCAAAGATATTGAGTTTGATTTTAAAAATTCAGGATTTATCGATAGTTCAGGGATTGGAGTGATCTTAGGAAGATATCGTCAGGTACAGGCGATGGGAGGAACGGTGAAAGTCAGCAATATGAGTGCATCAGTAAGAAAGATCATTCATATGGCAGGATTGCATCAACTGATAGAAGAAATATAGAGAAATGGGAGGATAAGAAATGTTGCATTTAGAATTTAACAGTGACTCAGAAAATGAAGGAATCGCAAGAATCGTGACGGCTGCTTATATCATGAAATTTGATCCGGATATGGAAGAAATGGATGATATCAAGACTGCAGTGTCAGAAGCAGTGACAAACTGTATTGTACATGCGTATCACGACCCAGATGGAAAGATCAGTATGGATCTTTCCGATCAGAATGGAATCCTGCGAATAGAGATTAAAGATCAGGGTATCGGAATTCCAGATGTCAAGAAAGCGATGGAACCGATGTTTACAACAAAACCAGAAGAAGAAAGGACTGGAATGGGATTTTCTTTTATGGAAGCATTTATGGATCAAGTAGAGGTTATTTCAAAACAAGGAGAAGGAACGACAGTGATCATGACAAAGAAAATAGGAGATCAAGACAAGCTGAATGGATAAGACGAGGGAACTGTTACGGCTTACCAAAGAAGGAAACGAAGCAGCACGAGAGCAGATTATTCTTAATAATGTTGGATTGATCTGGAGTGTTGTGAGACGATTTACAAACAGAGGATATGAGTCTGAGGATCTGTTTCAGATTGGAAGTATTGGACTTATGAAAGCCGTGGACAAGTTTGACCTCTCTTATGACGTGAAATTTTCGACTTATGCAGTACCGATGATCACAGGAGAGATTCGTAGATTCCTAAGAGATGATGGTATGATCAAAGTCAGCAGATCTTTAAAAGAAAATGTATACAAGATCATGAAAGCAAGAGAAAAGTTTTGTCAGCAGTATCAAAGGGAAGCAACGATCGAAGAAATCAGTGAGATCACGAAGATCACAAGAGAAGAGATCGTAACATCCTTAGAGGCAAGCAATGAAGTAGAATCCATTCATCAGAGTGCATATCAGAAGGATGGCAGTGAGATTTCTCTGCTGGATAAGTTATCAAAAGGAGAAAATGAATCTGAGAAAGTGGTAGATCATGTTCTATTAAAAGAAGCTATGAAACATTTGGAACAGAAAGAACAGCAAATGATCTATTACCGATATTTTGAAGGAAAAACTCAACAAGAAATTGCGAAGATCTTTCATATTTCACAGGTACAGGTTTCAAGAATACAAAAAAAGATCTTAAAAAAACTAAGAAGACAAATGATTGGAAATATCTGAAAAACTATGCTAGAATAAAGAAAACACAAATCTGGATCGATCGTTAAAGGATAATTCATCCATTTTCCCAGGTAAAAGGAGTAAGATAGAATGACATATGAAAAAAAGTCGGTAATTGAATTACGTGAAATTGCCAAAGAAAGAAAAATAAAGGGTATTTCGACCTTAAAGAAAAAAGAACTGATCGAAGTATTAGAAAACTATGATCAGGAACAATCAAAACAAAAGGAAGAACCGCAGATACAACGTGAACCAAAACAATCTTATTCAGAGCATCAAGAAAGAAAACATCACCAGAAAGAATTTCCAAAGAATATAAAAAGTCTGGACAGCGGAGAAAAAGCACATGGGATTCTGGAAGTTATGCCAGACGGGTATGGTTTCATCCGATGTGAAAACTATCTTCCAGGGGAGAATGATATCTATGTATCTCCGGCTCAGATTCGCAAATTCAATTTAAAAACAGGAGACATCTTAACAGGAGCGATCCGTATCAAAACCCAGAGTGAGAAATTCAGTGCCTTATTATTCGTAGAATCTGTCAATGGATATAAGCCAGAAATGGCAGCGAGAAGACAGCATTTTGAAGATCTGACACCAATCTTCCCTAACGAAAGATTAGGAATGGAAACAGAGAGATCATCCATACCAATGCGAATGGTTGACCTGCTATCACCCGTTGGAAAAGGGCAGAGAGGAATGATCGTATCGCCTCCAAAGACAGGAAAGACAACACTGTTAAAACAAATGGCACAAAGTATCAGTCAGAATTATAAAGATATCAAATTAATCGTATTATTGATCGATGAACGACCAGAAGAGGTCACAGATTTTAAAGAATCTATCGAAGGAAAGAACGTTGAAGTTATTTATTCCACATTTGATGAATTGCCAGAACACCACAAGAGAGTGTCAGAGATGGTATTAGAACGTGCAAAACGTCTCGTAGAACATAAAGAAGATGTCGTAATTTTATTAGATAGTATCACAAGACTTGCAAGAGCTTACAACCTTACAGTACCGCCAAGCGGAAGAACATTAACTGGTGGACTTGATCCAGCCGCTCTCTATATGCCGAAGAAATTTTTCGGTGCAGCCAGAAATATGAGAGAAGGCGGAAGTCTTACCATCCTTGCCACAGCACTCGTAGAGACAGGAAGCAAGATGGACGACGTGATCTTTGAAGAATTCAAGGGAACAGGTAATATGGAATTAGTCTTAAACCGTCGTCTGGCAGAAAAAAGAATCTTCCCAGCGGTTGATATTGCCAAATCAGGAACAAGAAGAGAAGAGCTGTTGCTTACCAAAGATGAAAGAGAAGTTGTCACAGCACTTCACAAAGAATTATCCGGAAATCGTTCGGAAGAATTTATGGAACAGATGTTAGATTTATTTAAACGAACCCAAAACAACAAAGAATTTGTAGCACTAACCAAACGATCATTATTAAGAAAATAAAAAAAGTAATTGCAATTTCAAATAAATTGTGATAGAATAAAAAAGCTGTTTATAAAACAAGAAATGACGAAAGTCAAAGTATGTAAATGTTGGCAAAATCCAACAAATTTTTTAGAAGAGGTGAAAGAACATGCGTGAAGGAATCCATCCAAATTATTATCAGGCAAAAGTAGTATGCAACTGTGGTAACGAATTCGTAACAGGATCTACAAAGGAAGATATCCACGTAGAAATCTGCTCAAAATGTCATTCATTCTACACAGGACAGCAGAAAGCTACTCAGGCTCGTGGACGTATTGATAAGTTCAATCGTAAATATGGTGTTAAGTAGAAAAGTAAGAAATCAGGTTGAGGTTATCGAAATCTCAACCTTTTTTTTATGTAACGAGAAAAATCTCATAGAAATATAGGAGACAACAATGGCGGTTCGTATAGGCGGGCAGGCAGTGATCGAAGGCGTAATGATGAAGAATATGGATCGTTATGCAGTATCCGTGCGAAAGCCCAATGGCAAGATAGAGACGAAAGTAGAAGAATGCGTAAGCTTCGCAGAGAAACATCCATTATTTCAATTACCAGTTTTTCGAGGAATGGTAAATTTCCTGGAATCTATGGTGATTGGGATGAAGACACTGAATTATTCTGCATCTTTTTACGAAGACGAAGAAGAACAAACAGAGAGCAGGACAGAACAGCTCTTAGAAAAGATTCTTGGAGAGAAAGCAGAGAAGATCATCATGGGAATCGTACTGGTATTTTCACTGGCAATTTCTATCGGATTATTTATGATCCTTCCATACATCGCATCCGAAGCACTCGGAAAGCTGATCAGGAATGAATATGTGATTTTATTTATGGAAGGTATTATCCGAATAGCGATATTTCTTGGATACATTGTGTTGATCTCAAGAATGGAAGACATCAAGAGAGTCTTCATGTATCATGGTGCAGAACATAAAACGATCAACTGTTTAGAAGCAGGTGTTCCTTTAACTCCTGAAAATGTGGATAACTTTTCAAGATTACACAAAAGATGTGGAACAAGTTTTATTTTTATCGTCATGATCATCAGTATGGTATTTTTCTTCTTTATAAGAGTGGATACCATCTGGTTACGAATCGTGTTAAGATTATTATTTTTACCATTGGTGGCTGGCGTTTCCTATGAATTTATCAGACTTGCAGGAAGCAGTGACCATCCACTTGTACAGATTTTCTCAAAACCAGGACTGGCACTTCAGAAACTGACAACGAAAGAACCAGATCATTCTATGATCGAAGTTGCGATCGCATCAGTGGAAGGCGTATTTGACTGGAGAGAATATCTGGATAGTCTGAATAAAGGGGAACAAAAAGAAGATGAATAGAAGAGAATGGGTCCTCTATGGACAGAAAGAACTAGAAGAAGCACAGATTGAGAATGCATCTGGTGATGCATGGTATTTATTTTCTGAATGTTTTCATATATCAAGGGAAGACTATCTGTTCGGAATGACGGATGAGATCAATGATAAAGAAGCAGAAGAAAGATATAAAGAATTGATTCAGAAGAGAAAAGAACATGTGCCATTGCAATATATTTTAGGAACACAGGAATTTATGGGATATACATTTAAGGTAACACCAGATGTGCTGATCCCAAGAGCAGATACAGAAACAGTATTGGAGGAAGTGCTTCTTAAGGTCCCGCAGACCTTAAAGAATCTGAAAATTTTGGATTTATGCACTGGTTCAGGCTGTATTGCGATCAGTCTGGCATTGATTTTAAATCCAGAAGTATGTATTGGGACAGATATCAGCAAAAAAGCATTAAAAATCGCAAAAGCTAATGGCGAAAATCTCGCACCTATGGTAAAATTTATTCAAAGTGACCTTTTTGAAAATGTCACAGGAAGCTATGATCTGATCATTTCGAATCCACCATATATTACAACAGAAGAATGTGGGAAGCTGATGCCGGAAGTGAAGGACCACGAACCGATGTTAGCACTTGACGGGAAGGAAGATGGACTTTATTTCTATAAGAAGATCATCAAAGAAGCGAAAAACTATTTGAACCCAGATGGTATGCTTGCATTTGAGATCGGATATGATCAGGGAGAAGCAGTTAAGAGATTGATGGAAGCACAGGATTTTTCCTGTGTTGAGATAAAAAAAGATTTAGCAGGATTAGACCGGCTGGTCTTTGGATTTGCAAGAGAAGGAGAATAAGATGTTTGATAAGTTAGAAGGTTTAGTAGATCGTCTGGACACTGTACTGCAGGAATTGAATGATCCAGATGTAGCAGGTAACCAGAATCGTTTCCGTGATCTGATGAAAGAGCAGAATGATCTGACACCGATCGTGGAAAAATACAAAGAATACAAAGCAGAGAAACAGAATATCGAAGATAGTTTGATGCTTTTAGAAGAAGAGTCTGACGAAGAGATGAAAGAACTTGCCAAGGAAGAACTGAATGAATCTAAGGCAAATGTGGAAAGATTAGAAGAAGAGTTAAAGATTCTCTTAATTCCAAAGGATCCAATGGATGACAAGAATATCATCGTTGAGATGCGTGCCGGTGCCGGTGGAGATGAAGCTGGGTTATTCGTCGCTGACGTTGCACGTATGTATCGAAATTATGCAGAAAGCAAACGTTGGAAAGTAAATACATTAAGTTTTAATGAGAGTGGAATCGGTGGATTTAAAGAACTTGTATTCATGGTATCTGGACAGGGTGCATACTCAAGATTCAAGTATGAAAGCGGTGTACACCGTGTACAGAGAATCCCTGCAACAGAGTCTGGAGGAAGAATCCATACATCTACAATTACGGTAGCGATCATGCCAGAAGTGGAAGATGTGGAAGTAGAAATCGATATGAACGATTGTAAGTTTGATGTATTCCGTGCATCAGGAAATGGTGGACAGTGTGTCAATACAACAGACTCTGCGGTACGTTTAACACATATTCCAACAGGAATCGTTGTATCATGCCAGGATGAAAAATCCCAGTTAAAGAATAAGGACAAAGCGTTAAAGGTATTACGTTCCCGTCTGTATGAATTAGAACAGCAGAAAGCACATGATGAAGAAGCAGCAAAGAGAAAGAGCCAGATCGGTACAGGAGACCGTTCTGAAAAGATCAGAACATACAATTATCCACAGGGTCGTGTTACAGATCACAGAATCAAGCTGACACTTCACAAATTAGATTCTATCATGAACGGTGATTTAGATGAATTGATCGACAGCTTAACAGCAGCAGATCAGGCAGCAAAATTAAGTAACATGGAAGAAGAATAATACAAAGAGATTTATAAGGGGTCAGGTGATCAAACCTGGCCCCTGCATATATTTAATTGAGGTATACAAAATGAAAGATGGATTTATCAAAGTTGCAGCCGCAACACCAAAGATCAAAGTGGCAGATCCTGCATACAATACAGAAGAAATTTTAAAGATCATCGATGAGACAGAAAAAAATGGAGCAAGTATTCTGGTATTTTCTGAATTAACGATCAGTGGATATACATGTGGTGATCTATTCTTGCAGCAGCCACTTTTAACAGAATGTAAAAATCAGCTTTTAAGAATTGTGAAAGCAACTGAAAATAAGAGTATGTTAGTTGTTGTAGGATGTCCGATCGTTATAAAACAAAAATTATATAACTGTGCGGTTGTGATCAGTGATGGCAGTATTTTAGGAATCGTGCCAAAAACACATTTACCCAACTATTCAGAATTTTATGAATTACGTCATTTTACATCTGGAGAAGGATTAGAAGAAGATCTTTGGTTTGGAGAAGAATTTGGTTATGTAAATGTAGCCGTGAATCAGTTATTCAAATGCAAAGAGATTCCAGAACTTGTGGTAGCATGTGAAATCTGTGAAGATCTCTGGGTACCACTTCCACCAAGCACATATCACGCAATGGCAGGAGCAACGGTGATCTGTAATCCATCTGCAAGTGTAGAGACAACAACAAAAGAATCTTATCGAAGAAGCCTTGTATCAAATCAGTCAGCAAGATTGTTAGCGGCTTATATCTATGCTGATGCAGGAGAAGGAGAATCCACACAGGATGTTGTATACAGTGGACACCATCTCATCTGTGAAAATGGTTCAGTTTTAGCAGAAGCAAAACGATTTACAAATGAGATTATCTATGCAGATATCGATGTGCAGAAATTGGCAGCAGAACGAAGAAAGATGACTTCTTTCCCAGGTGGCCAGACAGATGAATATTTTGAACAGGAGTTCTCACTGGAAGTCAAAGAAACTAAGATCACAAGAACCTTCCCGAAAGCCCCATTCGTACCAGACAATCAGGACGAGAGAGACAAACGATGCGATGAAATCCTATCTTTACAGTCCATGGGACTTAAGAAACGTCTGGAACACACAAACTGTAAACATGCAGTGGTAGGAATTTCAGGTGGATTAGATTCTACATTAGCAGTCTTAGTTACAGCAAGAGCCTTTGACCTGTTAGATATTCCAAGAGAAAACTTGATCTGTGTGACAATGCCATGTTTTGGAACAACAGACAGAACATACCAGAACGCCGTATCCCTGATCAAAGAATTAGGAGCGACACTTAAAGAAGTAAGAATCGAAAAAGCAGTCCGCCAGCATTTCGCAGACATCGGACATGATGAAAATAACCATGATGTCACTTACGAAAACTCTCAGGCAAGAGAGAGAACTCAGATTCTGATGGATATGGCAAACCAGTACAACGGTATGGTTATCGGAACCGGAGATATGTCAGAACTAGCACTTGGATGGGCAACATATAATGGAGACCATATGTCCATGTATGCAGTCAACTGCTCTGTGCCAAAGACACTAGTTCGTTATCTTGTACTTTACTATGCAGAGACAACAGAGAATCAGAAGTTATCTGAAGTACTGATGGATATCTTAGATACACCAGTCAGTCCAGAACTGTTACCTCCAGTTGATGGGGTGATCTCACAGAAGACAGAAGATTTAGTCGGACCATATGAATTACACGATTTCTTCTTATATTATATGTTACGTTTCGGATTCCCGAAAGCAAAATTATACCGCATGGCAAAACAGACATTTGACGGTGTATACGATGATGAAACGATCAAGAAATGGCTGGATAAATTCTATTGGAGATTCTTCAGCCAGCAGTTTAAACGTTCCTGCTTACCAGACGGACCTAAAGTTGGTAGTGTAGCGGTATCACCTCGTGGGGATTTACGAATGCCTAGTGATGCTAGTCCAGCTGCTTGGTTGTAGGTTGTGTAGAAATAAATAAGTGACAAAATAAATAATAACCCTTTGTAAACGCATTCTCATTCGGATTCGCGCGTAGCGGACACTAAATTCGACAGCGATGATAAATCATCACTGCTCATTAAGTGCCGACGGGCTCATACGGTTTCCAAAGGGTTATTATTTATTTTGTCACTTATTTATTTCACTGAAGGTTGTTGGCGAAAATGAAGGGAATGATGATCTTAAGATATGTGAAAACATATTGGAATTATAAATAGATTTCGTTATAATAAATATATATGACAGAGATAAAATATATAATGAGGTAGCTTCATGTTAAATGTGAAAAGTAATAATGAAAATATTGAGACATTATTAGCAAAAAATTATAATGAAATAATCAAAGAAAAGAAAAATGAAAAATACTTAAAGATGTTAGATCAATCGATGAATGAGGCGAAGGCAGGAAAGTTTTTAATAAAATCAATTGAGGAGTTAGAGGAGTAAACTGATATGAATCAACAAACCAAAAAGAATCTAACCAATAAGATTGTCATCCTGGCAGGAATTACCGTCTTTACTTTTTTTATTGGTATTTATGTATGTGTATTTAAAAATTACTGGAAAGACCATCATACAAAGCAGAAGTTGTTTGGTGCAACCTATATGACAATGAATAATGAATTCTATAAAGTGGTCAATAACCAGATTCGCATGCAGGTTGAGAAGAATGGAGATGAGATGATCACATTGGATCCGGCACTTGATCAGAAGAAGCAGAATGAGCAGATCAAACAGCTGGTTAAACGAAAGGTAGATGCAATCTTTTTAAATTCAGTCGACTGGAAAGAAGTAGAGTCTGGATTGAAGGCAGCGAAGAAAGCGAAGATTCCAGTGATCGTTATCGACTCACAGGTTTATAGAAATGATCTTGCCACAATGACGATCGTGTCAGATAACTACAAGGCAGGCGTTTTATGTGCCAAGGAAATGATGAAGCAAAAAGATCAGGCGAA
>ERZ857922.2254-NODE-2254-length-20120-cov-5.114976_pt1 | contig 20120 bp, 19 predicted proteins | sample MGYA00519579_ERZ857922 | MGnify/ENA primary metagenome ERZ857922 (study PRJEB31778, sample SAMEA3449375) | human gut metagenome | biome: human gut; feature: human-associated habitat; material: faeces | place: United Kingdom | collected 2010/2012 ... | reverse complement strand
TCGGAAGAAGCCAATTTCTCTTCAACCAACTGAGTTATTACTCCCTTTTCAATCATAAACATACTGTTAAGAACAAAAGAAGGGGACTACCCGCCCCCTCCTCATCTTCGCTTAATCGCCCGCAAATATACAAATAATCAGTGAGTTTTCAAACAAATACAATCTTTTTATCAGAAAAGTTCGTTTTGCAGCCTAAGATAAACTCTCTTTATCTCAATACTTAACATAGGTTACATCTTTTAGGAAATTAAAACAATGGGAGAATTCCGGTGAAAACATAAAAAACAAGGCTGGAAAGGACTTTAATTCATTGATATATAACGTAGTTCTAAAAGAACTCTATACAATTATTACAGTGCAAATATATGGAATAATTGTTTCAATATATTGCATTTTGTTTAAAAAAAATGATTGATAGTCCGTTTTTTAACATATCGCCAACAATTATGCCCCTAACTAACCGTAAATAATATTTTTTCATATCTCAATCCTAAAAATCGCGAAGATTTATTTATCAATATATAAAATAAACATTAAAGCGATACATATTGTTAAAAAAGAAAACATTGCACAATACGACCTTTTCAGGCGGTATAAATATCTTCCATAAATCACTATATATATGTCATATAACCACAAAAAGCAGCTCAGATATTAATATTGAACCGCAGTAGAAGAACAATCTGTTATCCGGGAACTAACTGTTAATTTTCTTCATAAAACAGGGGATTGTGTTAAAAACAGGCGCTTTTTTCAATAATTCAGACATAAACGGACTAATTTTTTCATTCTGATATATCTCTGATTTTTTCAAATTCCAACAGGCCGAATACACACCAAGCCCAATACATACTTAACAAACTGATAATATGCAAATTAAACCCAATTCATCAACATAATAAAAGCACGTGAGTTCTTTTAGGACTATGAATTCGCCAACTATTAAACGTCAGGATCTAAAGTTTTCTATACACATTTTAAACAAAATAGAGTAAAAGAAAAAGAAGGGGGACAAAGAGAACGCCTCATTTATTAATAAAATCAATTATTATGTTGAAAAACTTCAAACCTGTCAGCTTGATTCTTGTCGCAGGAGCCATGACACTTCCCGTAAGTGCATCCGCTAACTTTGCGCCAGAGAAGCATGAAACCGCGATTTCCCAGCAGAACGGGAAAGTTACCGGTACCGTAGAAGATGAATTCGGCCCGATCGCCGGAGCATCTGTAGTCGTGAAAGGAACCACAAACGGCACAATTACCGACACAGAAGGTAATTTTAGCCTGAGCGATGTAAAGAACGGAAGCGTCATCCAGATTTCTTTCATCGGGTATGCAACAAAGGAAGTGACATACACCGGTCAATCTTCCTTATCAGTCCTACTGGCTGAAGATACTCAAAAACTGGACGAGGTAGTCGTTACCGCCATGGGTATCAAGAAAGACGCCAAAAAACTAGGTTATGCCGTAAGTACAATCGATGCCGGAGAGTTGATCAAAACGGGTACTCCGGACTTCGCCACATCATTGTACGGTAAGGCTTCAGGTGTGCGCATCCAGGCAGCTCCGGGTGGTGGTACTTCCTCCGTATCCATCTCCGTACGTGGTCTGTCTTCTATCACCGGTACGACACAGCCGCTGATCGTAATGGACGGTGTGCCCATCCACAACGGCGACGCCAACAAAGACGGTTACTGGACTAACCAGCGTGTAGAATCCAACGGTATGGTGGACATCAACCCGGAAGATATCGAAAGCATCTCTATCCTGAAAGGTGCCGCCGCATCTGCCCTGTACGGATCTGAAGCAGCCAACGGTGTTGTGATGATTACCTCTAAAAGCGGTAAAGGCCAAAGTGGTCTCGGTGTAGACTTCAGTGCAAATGTAAGCTTTGACAAAGTAGCCTACATGCCGAGCATCCAGAAAGAATTCGGTCCGGGATATGACAATGCCCTGTTGGCCACCGCAAGTGAATTCGAACAGCAAACCGGTTTTCAGAATACGCGTACAGACCGTAACGGAAACCAGGTAATCTCTCCGCGTAATACGTATTATTCATGGGGACGTCCATACGACTATACCACCCAATTATACAATTATAACGGGGCTATTCGTACTTACGCACCTATCGACCACAACCAGTGGAATGATGTTTTCCAGACAGGTATCAACCAGACTTATAACCTGGCCATTACCAACGGAACGGAAAAAGGCAACCTGCGTTTCTCCTATACCTATATGGATAATACGCCGACACAGTTGAACTCGCACAACAACAAGCACAACTTTGCTCTTTCTGGTAGCGCCAATATCCTGAAAAACTTAAAAGTGGATTACTCGGCAAACTATATGCGCCAGCATGTTAAAAACCGTGCTTACCGTATCAGCCGCTTGTTGACAAACTATGCAGGTATGTTCACCGGATATGATGACATCGCAGCAATGAAGAACAGCACTGTTACCAGCTTGGGATACATGAACGTCCCTTATACCAGCAATACACTGACTCCTGATGAAGCCTGGGACTGGAATCCGGCCAACTATCAGATGTCTTCAGAGTATTTCTGGAATATCTTAGGTAAAGAACAGTTGGAAGACAATAACCGTTTCATCGCGAGTGTAACGCCAAGTTGGGAAATCATTCCGGGTTTGACCGCACGCGGCCGTCTGTCAACAGACTTGACGTACAATGTAATTGAGAATAAGAACTCAACGGAAACTCCGAACGTATTCAGACAGCCGGGCAACTATACCGGATCCTATTCATTGAAAAATTCAAAGTATGAGATCTATTACGGTGATATCATGTTGATGTTTGACCGTACATTTGCTGAAAAATACAATGTTGCTGCAACCGCAGGTTGGTCTGCCCGTCAGGAAAGTCAGTTCGACACCTCAGTGAGTACCCGCGGAGGTCTGAGTGTTGAAAACTGGTTCCACCTGAACTCTTCCGGATTAACACCGGCAAATCCATCGATGAAAAAAGCATCGCTGTTAAAACAAGCCTTCTTTGCTACAGCTTCTTTCGGTTACGACAGTTGGGCTTATGTGGAAGGAACTGTGCGTCAGGAAAAAACATCTACGTTGTACCCCGGATCCAACACATTCGTTTATCCTTCTGTGAACGGTAGCGTCATTTATTCATCTTTGCTGAAAGATAATAAACCCGAATGGCTGGATTATGGTAAAATTCGTCTTAGCTACGGTGTTGTAGGTAACGCCCCGGAAATATATAAAGCAGCTACCGGTTACAACCAGAGCGCTGTAGGCAGTTATATCTACAATCAGGTTCCACAGGCACTTGGAAACAATGAGATACAACCGGAACAGAAATACGAATTCGAATTGGGTTGGGAAAACAAATTCCTCGGCAACCGTTTGGGCTTCGAACTTTCTTATTACCAGAATACAGTAAAAGACCAGATCCTTCAGACTACAACATCAGCATCTTCAGGAGGTACTTCCATCTGGATGAATGTCGGTGAATTAAAGAACGCCGGTGTTGAAATGTCTCTGTATGGTACAGTTATCCAGACTAAAGACTGGAACTGGGATATTCGTGCCAACTGGTCATGGAACAAGAACGAAGTAACAAAACTGATAGACGGTATCAACTCTATCGACCATTCTACTGTTGATAACGGAGCCGCAGTGCTGCAATCCAGAGTAGGACGCCCGATGGGTGACTGGTATGTTTACGGTACGGTAAAAGACGAGAACGGAAACAAAGTCGTTGGTGATAACGGTCTGTATATCGTAGACTATACAGAACGCCAGAGAGCAGGTAACGCCATGCCGAAAGTTGTCGGAGGCATCAGCACTTCATTGAACTATAAAGATTTCTATCTGGATGCCACTATCGACTTCCGTATTGGTGGTGACGTATTGAACTTGCCTTACCAGTATATGACCGAACTCGGTATCCTGGATTGTACATTGGATAACCGTGACGCTTCACGTGGCGGTCTTACCTGGTATGCAGACGGCAACGACCTGTCAGACCCTTCAAAACGTCATTTGACAGACCAGCCTGCCGGATCTACAGTTAACGGTAACATGGTTTACGATAACGGTGTAATCCAGCCGGGTGTTAAGCAGGACGGTACTCCGAACAATACGATCATCACTGCCGGTGAATCATATTACAACCAATACGGTTGGGGATATTCCGGAAACATCACCTACGAAAACGCAATACAGAAGAATTCATATGTAAAGATGCGTGAACTGAGCCTTGGTTACAGATTACCGAAAAACATCACTTCCAAATTCGGTTGTAAGAACCTGATGGTTTCCGTATACGGTCGTAACCTGTTCTACTTCTATAAGAGCCTGAAAGAATTCGATGCAGAATGTACAGACGGTACAACCTGGATCACGCAGGCACAGATTGGTGGTTCAACAGCCACAACACGTTCATTCGGCTTCTCATTACGTGCAAGCTTCTAATTGACGAAAAATAATATAGAATATTAAAATTGAAAGATTTATGAAAAAAATATATGCACTCGCACTTGGATGTGCTGCCCTTCTGGCAACGTCTTCCTGTAGTGACGACAAATTCACGGATCAATATCAGGACCCGTCAAAGACACAGACGGTATCATGCCCGGCCTTGATGGTTGGAGTATGGCAAGCCTCTAATACATGGATGAATCCGGTCTATTACAGATATTACGTATCTTCCACCACTTCCGGGTTATTCTCCGGAGTGATCGGTCATACAAACAGTAAAGACCGCTTTGCCGGTGCTGGCCAGGGTTACTTCAACGAACGTTGGAGAAACTTCTACAACACTGTCACCCAGTACAGGGTGTTGGAAACCGAATTCAACAACCTTCCGGAAGAAGAAAAAGAAGACTATCGTATCTTCTTCTTGCTGGGACGTACGGTAATGGAAGAACAACTTTATGAAGTTTGTTCCTCCTGGGGTGGAGTACCATTCTCTGAAGCCGGCACATTATGGGCAACAGGAGACGTAGAAGCTTCCAAACCTAAATACGACTCGGATATCGATTTGTATAGAATGATCCTGAGCGACCTGGACGAAGTCAACACATACCTCAACGGCCGTTCGCTTACAGCCAATGCCAGTACTTACCTGAATGCAGAAGACTATGTGAACAACGGTGATATCACCTTATGGCGTAAATATGTGAACTCCCTGCGTTTACGTGTAGCTACTCACCTGGCTTCTAACGGCGACCTGGTAAGTGAAGCACGTGCTGCGATCAAAACCATGTTGGAAAATCCCGGTACTTATCCGATGGTAGATCTAAACTCTGATAATATCACAGTGCCACAAACCGACGATGACCAGTTTGATTTTGACCGCGACCTGCAAAATGCAATCGAGAATTCAACTTACAACCGCATGTCCGGCCCAATGCAACGCGCATTGAATGCCAACACCAATAATCCGGACCCACGTTTGAAAGTCTTGTATGACAGTAACTGGAATAACGAATATATCGGCCTCGATCCGTCTGAAACACTCACGGAACAGGAAACGAATATGAGTATCTCTACACATGGTACGGCTAAATATTACGCAGCCCTGGATACATCGACCTTCACCCGTAACCCCGGATTCCCGGGACTCTGGATGACAGCAGCCGAAGTTGCTTTCATGAAGGCGGAGGCCTATGCCAACAACTGGGCTACCGGTAATGCCAAGAGCGAATATATCAACGGTATAAAACTTTCCACTGAATTCTATTTCGATTTGAATTCAACCGGTACCTACCGTGATCCGTTAACTCCTCCCTCAGCAGCCGAAGTTGAAGCATATGCTGAAACACAATGGGACGCCAGCAATCCGCAAAAGAGTATCCTGACACAGCGTTGGATCCATCACGGTGCTATCCAGGAATATGAAGCATGGAATGTTGTCCGCCGTACCGGATATCCGGAAATTTATTTCAAACGCGACCCGCAGTCTGTCGCAACTCCGCTTCCTCTGGACCGCATCCAGTATCCGGCTGACGAAAAAGACTATAACTCAGCCAACCTGAATGCCCATCTGGGAGGTAAGGAAGACAGCTGGTACGCTCCTTTGAACTGGATGAAGAGCAATTGGTACACCACTGTTGAATAACAAATAAACAGAGATATATCCACAGTAAATAATTACAACATAATTGATGGAAAATTGTGGAGTCGAAACCGCCCCGAAGTGATTCGCGGCGGTTTTTTCCATTTGTACAATTCCCTGACTTTCCTTATCTTTGTACCCCGAATACAAAGGGGTGCTTGCCACGTACCGATACAGTACGTGCCGCAGGCTGAGATTATACCCATATTACCTGATACGGATAATGCCGGCGAAGGGAATTGTAAAACATGGTATACTTCTTCACGCAACACACCTCTCCTATTCACTTATCAGGTTTTTAAACATTAAGGTAAAAAGGATGAAAAGTGTATTGATTATCTGTGCCGGATCTCTGGCAACATTCGCAGCAGCGGGAAACCGTCCCGACCCTGTCGATTCTCTCAAAATTTCACGTGACTTATCGCTGGACGAAGTAGTCGTCACCGCCACCAAAGTAGCCAAAGGTACTCCGGTGGCTTACAGCGAAGTATCCAAAGACGAACTCAGCCGCAAAAACGATGGCCAGGGTACCCCCTATCTCATCTCCCAATCCCCTTCCGTCATCATGACTTCGGACGCCGGGACAGGTATCGGCTATTCGGGTTTCCGTATCCGCGGCACAGACGCCAACCGCATCAACATCACGGTCAACGGCGTACCGGTTAACGACTCCGAGTCTCACACCGTTTTCTGGGCCAACATGTCCGATTTCGCATCTTCCGTCGATAACATACAGATACAACGGGGAGCCGGGACATCGACCAACGGAGCCGCCGCCTTCGGTGCCACCGTCGCCATGCAAACGCAAAAGCCGGACCTGAAACCGTATGCCGAATACAGCCTTTCGGCAGGTTCGTTCGGAACCGTCAAAAACTCAGTCAAAACAGGAACCGGGTTACTCCGGGATCATTTCGTTTTCGACGCCCGCTACTCCAACGTCCAAAGCGACGGATACATCGACCGGGCAACAGCCAATATGCACTCTTATTTCGGCTCAGCCACCTATTACGGCGACAACACTCTGGTCCGCTTCCAGACATTCGGCAATATAGAAAAAACGTATCAGGCCTGGAACGGTGTCCCTTCCATTTATCTGGAAAGCGACCGGACCTACAACCCTTGCGGAGAATATAAAGAGAACGGCGTTAAAAAATTCTACGACAACCAGACAGACAATTACCGGCAGCAAAACTACCACCTGATGGCAAGTCAGCGACTGAGCGACCTGTGGAATATGAACCTGACACTCCATTACACACATGGAGAAGGATATTACGAAGACTATAAGCCCAATGAAGAATTTACAAAATACAAACTCCCCGAGTCTTATATCAACGGGAAAGGCGACACAATCGTCAAGTCCGACCTCGTCCGCCGTAAATGGCTGGACAACGACTTTTACGGTATCGTTTACAGTGCGAACTATCGTTCCGAACGTCTCCAGATGAGCTTCGGTTCAGCTGTCAATAAATATGTAGGCGACCATTTCGGCCGTGTCATGTGGGTCAAAAATGCAGAAGCACTCCCCTCGCCTGACTACGAATATTACCGTAACAGAGGGAACAAACTGGATTATAACTTTTACGTAAAAGGCAACTACCGGTTCCACCCCTACCTGAACAGATACCTCGACCTGCAATACCGTGGCATCCATTACACGATCAAAGGAAGTGACGACAATACCGGTAAGGAAATCTACGTCAACAAAAACTGGAACTTCTTCAACCCGAAAGCCGGTATCAATTTCCAGAAAGGCGGTCATAATGCTTTCGTCTCTTTCTCCGTCGCCAACCGTGAACCCAATCGCGACAATTTTACGGAAGCCGCAGTCAACGAACGTCCTACTCACGAAACACTCTACGACTACGAAGCCGGTTACAGCTTCGGCAACCAACGTTTCCGCGCCGGAGCCAATCTTTATTTTATGGACTACAACAACCAATTGATCCTGAGTGGAAAAATCAGCGAAATCGGTGAAGCATTGACCAGCAATATCAAAGACAGCTACCGCATGGGAATTGAACTGACCGGAGGCGCAAGTATCACCCACTGGCTGGACTGGAACGGAAACATCACTCTGAGCCGTAACAAAATAAAGAATTTCACTCATTATATAGATGACTTCGATAACGGAGGCCAGGCAAGTTATTATCTGGGAACAACCGACATCACCTTCTCTCCCGGCATCATCGCCAACAGCATGTTCGATTTCAACCTGAAAGGATTCTCCGCCAGCTTCAACTCACAGTTTGTAGGCCGTCAATACATCGACAATACCTCCACCAAAGACCGTTCCATCGATCCCTATTTCGTGAACAGCCTGCGTGTCGGATACGTTTTCAAACCGAAGTTTGTCAAGGAGATCGGCGTCAACGTCACCATCAACAACCTCTTCAATGAGAAATACGAAACAAACGCCTGGGTATATACCTACATCAGCAAAGGGATCGTCAACAAAGACGACGGTTATTTCACCCAGGCCGGCACAAACGCCATGGTCAGAGTAACAATCAGGTTCTAGAAAAATATAAATTATGGAACAACTATTAGAATATTTCGGTGTCATTACAGGTTTTCTCTACCTGTTATTAGAGATCAGGCAGCATAAAGCAATGTGGGTAGTAGGCTTCCTCACCTCCCTGGTCTACGTATTTGTCTTTTTCTTCTCAAAGATATATGCCGATATGGGGCTGAATATCTACTATGTTGCCATCAGCATTTACGGTTTCAAAAAATGGACCTGTACGAAAAAAAGCGTCACTGAAGAGAAAGTCTCCGATGACCTGATTTTCTACCGTCATATCACCTGGCCGTTATTAGCAGGGATAGCTTCCGCTATCCTCGCTATATACGCCCTATTATATTACGTACTCCATAACTTCACAGACTCCCCCATCCCGATGGGCGACGCCTTCACCACCTCCGTCGGCATCGTAGCCACCTGGATGCTGGCCCGCCGTATCATCGAACACTGGATCTTCTGGGTAATCGTCAATTTCGTATCCGTTTATCTTTATTACCTCCGTGGCCTCTATCCAACCATGTTTTTGTACATTTGCTACGCAATATTGGCCATCGTCGGATATTTCACCTGGAAAAAGAAAGGAATAAATAAAGAACGGATATGAAATGTTGAAAATAAACTCTACATTTGTGAGGTATTACAAACTTATAAAAAACAAAACCTTATGAATGTAATTCTTAAATCTGACATTGAATATAAGCAATGGCTCACCGATCTTAAATTCCGTATACGAAACAGCCAAATCAAAGCGGCATTGAAAGTTAATACAGAATTAATCAACCTATATTGGGAGCTTGGAAAGGAAATTGTTTCCAAACAGGAACAATCACAGTGGGGGGATGGCTTGATAAAACAATTAAGTTCAGATCTACAGCAGGAATTTCCTAATATGAAAGGTTTCTCTATCAGCAATATCAAATACATAAAACAATGGTATCTATTTTATTATAAAGGCATTACAATTGGCCAACAACTTGTTGGCCAATTAGAAAATACATTTAACATTCAAGAGTTAGTATCCCAAATCCCCTGGGGCCATAATCTTCGTATTATTGCTCAATGCAAATCCACAGAAGAAGCTATGTTCTATATCCATAAAACCATCGAATATGGCTGGAGTCGCAGTATTCTGGATCAACACATCAAACAACAAGAATTTCAACGAACAAGGCATTCCGTATCAAATTTTTCCCGTTTGTTACCAACAGTCCAGAGTGACCTGGCCCAGGAATTACTAAAAGATCCTTACAATTTCGATTTTCTTACACTTACAGATAGCTATAAAGAACGTGAACTGGAAAATGCCTTAACCGACAATATCACGAAATTTTTAATTGAGTTAGGAGCTGGTTTTGCCTACGTAGGCCGCCAGATACCTTTAAAAGTAGGTAATAAAGAATTTTATCTGGATTTACTCTTTTATCATCTAAAACTACGATGTTATATTGTTATCGAGTTGAAAGCAACCGATTTCATACCAGAATATACCGGCAAATTAAGTTTTTACCTGACTGCAGTAAATGATTTATTGAAACACCCTGCAGATAATCCGTCAATAGGTCTGTTGATATGTAAAAATAAAGATAGCTTTATTGCTGAATATTCATTGAAAGGAATTAGTCAGCCCATTGGCGTCTCGGAATACGAACTAACTCGCCTATGTCCGGAAGACTTCAAGGGAAGCCTGCCTTCAATAGAAGAAATTGAAGCTGAATTAAAAGAATAAAGTTTAAAGAAAGGAATTAAATACAAATGGAAACATTATATGATTGTGTAGTAGTTGCTAACGGCAGTTTTCCGCAAACAGCGGGGCCGTTGGAATTATTAAAAGCAACACCCGTCATCATTGCCTGCGACGGGGCCGTGCAGAACCTTCATGAAAGGGGGTTGGTCCCGTCGGCCATTGTCGGCGACCTGGACAGTATTCCATCGGAAATGCTCCGGCTATATGCCGACCGTATCCATACCGTGGAAGACCAGGAGATAAACGACCTGACCAAGGCTGTACGTTTCGCCCACGCTTCCGGTTACCGGAAAATACTGATTCTCGGAGCTACGGGACTTCGCGAAGACCATACGCTCGGAAATATCTCCTTGCTGACAGACTTTGCTCCTCTATTCGAAGTCGTGGAAATGCTCTCCGATTACGGTCGCTTCATCCCCGTCCTCCGGACAACAACGCTACCATGCACACCCGGCCAGCAAATATCCATCTTTTCCATGTATCCCTGCGGAGAAATAACCACCGAAGGCCTCCGATGGCCCATCACCCGACGGCGCCTGACCTCCTGGTGGCAAGGCTCCCTCAACGAAGCCCTGGGAACCGAGTTTACCCTCACCTTATCCCCCGATGCCCGATTAATCGTCTATTTCCAGTCCCCCGCATAATTTTCAATCTTCAATTTTCAATTAAAAAAAATGCCCCGGAAGGATAACCACTCACTTCCGGGGACTTAATACACCCTCAATTTTACAACTTAGTATACTTAACCGAAGCCTCACGGCTTCACCTTTTATGCTGGTAATTTATTCAGCTGACAAGCCTTCCATTCGGGGAAGCCATCGATCTGATCGTTCAACTGAAATAAGAGCTTGTCGTCAGCCACTTGTTTCAGAATAGTCTTCGGAGCAAGAGGCAAACGCATGTCGTCCACTTCAAAAAAAGCTTTCAACAGAATCACGTCATATCCGTCACGAACTATTTCCTTCTTTATTACAACCGGCACTTTCAACTGAGCCAGATAATAAGCGGAACGTTCATAGGCGCACCATTTATTTCCTTCCAGATACAGATGCACTCCGTTCTGGTTGTCAATCTCGTTTACTAAAACGTATTCGACTTGTGCAGCATGTTCCATATTATTATTTTTATGCTTTTCCATAAATCATTCTGATGCAAAAATAGACTCTATTTATTATAATTCCACACGGTATACATATCAATTATGCATGTTGAAACTATCAAATAAAGCATTGTCATCTCTTTTCTTCTGTAATTCTCTCAAATTAGCTGCTGCGTCTATCACACCGGCTTCTTTTGCCTGTTTCAGCAAAGTTTCTGCCCCGTCAAGATCACCCTCAATTAATTTTATAACGCCACGGGCATGGATTGCTTCAGCCGAATTACCTGCTTTCGACAAATATTTTTTAGCGGATTCGTAATCACCTTTTCCTATAGAGATATTAGCAGCATTCAGATTAGCCACCGGATCAGAACTGTACATGCGTACAGCAATTTCAAATACATCATTATATTCCTTGCTTCCCGTTTCATAGCTGTTGGCTACGGCAAACATTTCACTCAGACTCAATTGTTGCGGACGGGTCTTGATAATCTCACGACCTTCTTCTACCGTAAACTCACGAACCGTATAGTCGATACGATATTCCGAACGGCGCAACGACGGGAAAATATTTTTCAAAACATAACTAAAAGCAGATCCGCTTTTCAAAGCACGTAGTTTAGCCTCTTTCTGGTCGGGCTGCAAGTCACTGTTGATAATACTAAGCACTTCGTCACGTGCCGGCATATCATAGTCAGCCTCTGCCTGCGCTTTGAAACGGGCCCAGTCTTCAGGTTCGTTTTCCAGCGTAAAGAAACTCTGCGGGAAATCATTCTTCGAACGGATATAATCGCGCAAAGCCTTCACACGGTTATCCGACAAACGGTCGTTGGAAGCATACGAACCTTCCGGCGAAGCATAACCTTTTAATATAATACCCTTCGGAGTGATATTCTTATCCGACGTTACCGAACGGATCGTACTGTTGATCTTATCCAATTCAGACGCATTATTACGGAAATCCGGCAAGATCTGCGATTTTCCCACCTGGAAATCCAGATAAGCAGTTCCCACTTCGGCACGATGTTTCTCAGTTTCAGCCTCCGGCGAAATATATGCCAGTGTCGGCTGCACCTTATACCGTTCCGTCGGTGCCATACGAATCTTATCGGCGATCAGCAACGGACCCACCGCTTCTTCTTTTCCACAACCGCACAGATCCTGTGCCAGAATGAAACGGGCATCTTTCATCCATGGCTCCCAGGCTATCACCATTTTATAAGGAATAGTATGCTCCGAAGCGTCACTGGCCCGAAGAACCTGATAACGCGGTTCATCTTGCAAGTTCTTCAACGCGACTTCACGTTTATAAACTTTTGCACGATTTTTTCCGTTCAGCAATATGGAAGGAAGTCCTTCTTTCTGTTCTGCACTTTCCAACAGTGGAGTCAATGTCAATGACTTACGCGATTCGATCAGGTCACCCTTCACCCGGATTGTTGCATCGATATAAAGTGAATCCCCTTTCTGCATCAGGTCGTTGCAAGCGACACTGATCGGACTGTTTCCCGTTTGTGCTCCTGTTGGAACCACACCGGCCACCAACAAAGCGGCTGCTATATAGATATTCTTTCTGTTTTTCATTGTCCCGATCATTTAAAGAAATAAATAAAGGAAAGAGCGGCTTTTGTCACGCCGAAATAATCCTTGGTACGGCTTTTCTCGATAGAGCCGCAAACAGCACACGGATACTTATCGTCCTCCAAATGCGCCCAACCCACACCGATCACAGCTTCCATACTCCACCGGCTACTCAGCAACCACTGATAACCATACGACAGACCTGCCCCATACAGATGTCCCTGATAACGGTGATTTTCCATGTTTTCACCCAGAATCTTCAGACCACCCACATTATAATCAGCATAATGAGCATGCACACCGAAGAAATGTCCGTTAAATTTCTCGCACAGCCAATAACGTGCTTCCGGCTGTACCAGCCAATGTTTAAAACGAGCTTCGTCTCCCAGCATCCAGCCGTTATAGTTACCGGACAAATCCAGCGACCACTTTTTGCTCAATCCGACCTCTACTCCCAGGTTAATGGTAGCAGTAGCATCGTAAAGCAAGTTAGACTTCACCGCAAACTTCTGTCCATAGACATTCGTCATACCTGCCAAAAGCAAAAAGAGGAAAAGTACTTTTTTCATATACATTATTATTATAATTTCATTTACCCTGCAAATCTAATTAAAAAGAAAGATTTTCAACGTTTACAAAAGTAGTTATTTACTTTATTCCAAATAATAGGCAAGTCTTTCAAGTTAATAGGGTGTTTCTACCAAATTAGCCGGTTTTGATAGAAACACCACCTCACCTCGCCTCTACGGATAGAAATACCGACAAAACATAATCTGGGAAAGTTGCGATTTTCTTGGATTTCATTCTCAAAAAGCAGTGACTTTCGCGAATGGTATTCCAAGAATGTCGTATATTTGTATAATTATAAATATCAATATATTATACAACTATGAAAGAAGAAAATTACATCCGATTCGATTGGGCCGCAAAAAGGCTCTTACGCAACAAAGCGAATTTCGACGTACTCGAAGGATTCCTCAAAACTCTTCTGGAAGAAGATATTCATATCATGGAAATTCTCGAAAGTGAAGCAAACATGGAAGACGAGAGTGATAAATTCAACCGTGTCGATATCAAAGCAAAGAACAGTAAAGGCGATATCATCATCATTGAGATACAAAACACACGTGAGATTTATTATCTTGAACGCATTCTTTACGGGGTAGCGAAAGCAATTACCGAACATATTAATATAGGAGACTCGTACTCATCCGTAAAAAAAATCTATTCCATCAGTATCATCTATTTCGATATGGGAAAAGGAGAAGACTATATTTACAAGGGTTCTTCACGCTTCTGCGGACTCAACACCCATGATGAACTCGAAATCAGTCTGAAAGAAAAGAATGCCATCATCAGAAAAACACCGGATAAAATTTTCCCGGAATACTATCTGATACGTGTCAACGAATTCAATAAACTTGCCGTAACTCCTTTAGAAGAATGGATCACTTACCTGAAAACCGGGAAAATATCCTCCGAAGCCAAAGCCCCGGGACTTCCCGAAGCGCGCGAAAAACTTCGCTATTACGATATGCCCCCTCAGGAACGTCAAGCCTACGACCGTCACTTAGAAAATATAATGATCCAAAACGACGTCCTAAGTGCTGCCAAGGAAGAAGGGATTGAGCAAGGAATTGAACAAGGTAGCCTAAAAGCCACTAAGGCTATAGCATTTAACATGAAAGCCAAAGGCTTGGATCCGCAAACAATCAGCCAATATACCGGACTTTCTCTCGAAGATATAGCCATACTATAACACAAATCAGAGAGATACATAAATATTTATTGCCTTCGCCACTACCCGAACCGGAAAGCGATAAAATCTTTCCATCGTGCAATCGTTAAAATAACATTATGCATATATTATCATTATATACACATTGTATTTTTTGCATATATTTGTACTCATAATATTTAGAATATGAATACAACAGAGTTATTTAAACAACGAAAAGCAGTAGATCTTCCATCTGATTCGGTTAGAAGTTTGGCGATGGCTGCTGCTGCAAAAGGAATAAGTTTGAAAAAATATTTGGAAAATGTCTTGCTAGAACAAGCAAAAGCAATTGATGCAGCCTTAAATAACCCAAGTCCATCAGGTGATCCTTTTTTTTCCGATGAAAGAAATATAAACCGTATTTTGCAATCTAGCGAACAAGCAAAGGCCGGAAAAGTGACTACCATAAGTGGGAAAGATGAATTATTCAGACTATTGGAAGGGTTATGAGTTTTAACTTATCTTACACTGATGATGCTATTGATGGAACATCCGGAAATCGGAACAGGAAAGCCGGAACAGCTACGAGGCAATCTCGTTGGCAAATGGTCACGCCGAATAACAGATAAACATCGCTTGGTTTACGAAATCCACAAAGATAAAATTGATGTACTTATTGTCAATGCCTATGGTCATTATAATGATAAATGAATCTTAGTCCTAACCTGATTCTTCCATTTAAGAAATAATAAAACAGGCACGACCCCGTTATCCGGTCCGTGCCTGCTTTGTTAATCAGAGAAAGAATAGTGCCTATTCGATTTCCGGACGGTCTGAACCGCCGCCTTCGCCACCGCCCGAACTGACTTCAAATGATTTTCCAGATTCCACATGATCGCATCAATCAGACCGTCAGTCACCATTTATTCAGGAACTTTTTTTATTTTAGTCGTACTTATGTGCACTTTTGTACCGTTAATAGGAAGTAACAGACCACAAAAAAACACATCCTATCTTTGTTTCTTGATTATGATACAAAAATAAGATGGCGGTACTGGATCCAGAAAGACTATGAATAGGCAAAGGAAGATTCGATAATAAATTTTATCTCATTTGCAGATTCTCCTTTTTATTAACTATTTGTTTATCTCATATTTCAATAATAATCCCACATTGGCAAAAAAACCTATATAACCGGAAATAAATAGCAAAATTATAGCACACAAAAATAGAACAGCTGATTGCACAAAAGCATTCCAAGTACATGGGATAGCACACAGTATGACATCTAACAATAATATAAAAGACAAATTACGCAACAAAACACGAATTCCTCTTTGTATCAAAAACCGTTCAAGATTAACTTTTTGAGCTATCAAAACTTCCTCAATCAGAACAAAAAAACTTTGACAATTATCTGAACTCAAATTATACTTTTGGACTAACTCATCATATATAGCAACAAACTGAATCGGCAATAAAGGCCATTTCAACTTCATCCAAAACTTTTCAGTTTGAACATAAAGCCACTCTAACAACATATAGCTAAAAACACTGATAATTAAACCTACTGCAGTAGACAAGACAAATAAAAGCACTCCAATTGTAATTGTCTTTATCCCTGATAGGCTATCAATATTTAAATAAGATAATATATCTAACTTCATCAAGATAAACAGATTTAGCCAAAAGAACAATCCGGTAGCATTATCCGTAAGATACCTGTCGGAAGAAATTTCTATACCTGAACTCGAAACTTTAATCATATCTTTATTCTTTTTCTTTATTCTTTTTCTTTTCGTTTTTTCGACCTCCAGCCTTTTTTTCCGGAACTTCTTTCAATATTGTTTGATAGAAGTCGATAAAAATATCTCGATTATCTGTCGATAAAATGCCTTCCGGTATTGATGCTAAGTCATTTATATATTTTCGTGTTGAAGATGTACTAACGATAAATTTAATAATACTATTGAAAGCCTCGCTATCAACACCTTTTACATCTTTATAATTAATAAACGCATTAAGGAGAAAAAAGATCAACAAATCAAATTTATACGCATTATTTCTTAAATTATCAATCAAGGCATCTTTATTTTCTATCAGATTAATATAAGATATATTTGATTTTATATCCTTATCAGAGGAAATTTCACTCAAAATCCAGTTTGCTAAATAAGACAAATAATACCGTCCATATTTTTTACTTTTCAAATTGGCACTATGATACCTTTTAAGTACTTTTTGAAAATAAACAGAGTGCATTTCATAGGATTGTAACTTTAAATCATTGTAATAGACCGGATTTGATGTATTAATGGATGGAAAGTAAAAAGATCTGGAAATGTATTGCTCTTTTTCCCTCTCAAAATCAGCCTTTGACAACTCATCCCTCCAAACATCAAGTACTTGATTATCAATAAATATACCAATCCCTTTAAAACTGTTTTGTAAAACATATACTTCGCAAGCTTCTTTTGTTTCGAAAAAAACGCCGTCCACATATTTAGTCTTGTCTGTATAATGAACCTCATCCCTTTCTGTATTTCTTCTTTTCCCCGTTCTATTATTGAAATGTTCGACCCCTACAGCTGCTGTAAACATTAAAGGCGAAGCCGTACTTATTAAATCACTACGCAAAGAAATCAAATACATGAACATTGCCTTAATTTCTTTACATCTGATAAATGCACTATCCGAAAAATAGTAGACATGTGAATCTTTGTATTTTTCATCTTTATCAAATACGTCTACAGCACAGCTCTTCAGCTTATCGGTGAAAACAGACATGGCAGCAGCATATTTATCTACACTGTATTTTGCCATATCCTTAATTCCCAACAAATCGATATATGCAATATAATCTGCCATTTTAATTCATTATTTTTTTTCTTTTTTAACTAACTCAAAAATCCGATAACTCAACAAATCTTTTACATTGTTTAACACATAAAAATATGTAAATGGAATAATAGTACAACGATTCACCTTATCTCCTTTTCCACCTAAAATAGTTTGAACTGAGACTTTTCGATCTTTAGAAGTTCCTATCACACTCTTTCTTAACCAAACATACAGGTAAAAACCGGGATAAATACATTTTTCACGAAAAGAAGCTTTCAAAGATTTCAATGGCAAACCTCCATGTTGCTTTTCTGATGATAAAAATCGTATTAAATCTTCGACTTCGCTTATCTTAGGAAAATTCAGAAGCAGACCACTTAATTCCAACAAAAAAGCTGTCCAACATTGAAGTATTCCTGATAAATCATATTCAAAAGAGTTTTCTGCTGATCTAAAAAAAGAAGAAAAACAAATATAAGGAGCCTGCTCTTCTGAAATTTCCTTTCCCATTGATACTTTCAAGAAAGAAGCTTTACGGTTACTAATTGCATCCATAAAAGAATAATCATCTAACCGTAACTTATATTCACTAAGTAGTAACTTATACTCAACCCCCATATCTATCATAACATCTAGCACTAACTGTTCCAAATTGACAAAATTAGTACACGTATATGCATTATAACCTTCCGAACTCTCAACAAATTTTGGTTGTTCTATATAATCAGCATCCACCTTGCATTTAATAACAAAATGAATAGAATTATTCAAAACCCAAAACGGATCTTTCGGATTATCCAAAGGCATTTGAAAACTAATAATCAATCGAACTTTTTCTACATATGGACATTTGGTAGTGAAATAAGTTATCAGCGATTTCTCATGACAATCTACTAACTGAAAATCAAGCTTTGCAATCAATTTCGTATTATGCAAACAAATGCTATTATACCTTTCGAAAGCATTCTCTATTGTCTTATTTATAGATGCTATATCGGTGGCTAATTGTAATTGCTCAATACCACCGACAGGCCTGGAAAAGACAATGTACCTCATATGTTTACCCTTATTATTATTATTCATTAGAGATATTTTTTAGATATAAATTATTAAAATGATTCCCTTAAAACCTTCCACTCTTTTCTCGATAAAACCAGCCCAATTGATAGTCGGCTTTGTTCCAGAATAAAAAGAAGTACGATTCCGAGTTGTGTATGTCACATAATTCGCTCTCAGACTTACAAGTAACGATTAATGCGAAGATATTCTGTAATTTCATGACCCTATATTTTATTCCTTTATTTATTTTCCGATTAGATTTATGCGGCAAATGTAGGATACACCGAAACAAGTGGGGATAGGTCAAATTCTCATATTTAAGGGGTAAAAGTAGCAATGTGGAAAAGTAGTGAAAATTGATAGTTACACCGCTAATCTGAGATAGATTTACAAGGGTCAGGATGTTAAAACAAAGAAGACCGGTGGGAATCAACGGACAAAGCCAATTCTCCAAGCAGTCAGGAGCACCACCGGTTTCATCGGTTTTAGGGATTTCTAACTTCTGGATGTTTACTTCACTCAGCATGTTCTTGAAATAAGTACCCGGAGTAAAGATGATTTTACGATGACGCAAAGCCTCGGCATTCACAGCCTCTTCCGTACTGGCTCTTGCTACCGATAGCAGGACGGAACTTTCCGGGAACATTCAGGCATTTTTATTGAAAAAGGCATAAAAAAACTCCGGGAAATATCCTGTTACAGATACTTCCCGGAGTTTCTTGTAGTTTATCTATTCTATAATAAGAGAAAATTTCGTTACAAATTCTCAAGCCATTTTTTGCCGGGCTTGGTATAAAGCCAAGCTAAAAATGCAACGGCAACGACACAACCTACTACAAAAAACCATGTTAATCCAGTCATAACAATCTATTTTAATATTTTATTACCAATCCACGCCAACAAATAAGTTAGCAAACCACCAAACAAAATCATGAGCCAACTAATAGAATCACTCATATCCTTTTGAAGAATAAGCATTTCACCCAAAACAATTGCAGCAAACATCAACTTCGACAGATCGTAAAAATATTTTCCCAATGTCTCTCTACGAGATCTGTCCCTTTCCCGTCCTTCTTTCTTTACTTCCTGCTGTTTTTCCCAATTGCTCATACTGCAAATATGGTGATTTTTTTCGAATAGGAATGTATGAGACACATAAATATTTACTAAAACAAAACAGGCACGCCCCCGTTATCCGGTCCATGCCTGCTTTGTTAATCAGAAAAAGAATAGTTCCTATTCGATTTCCGGACGGTCGGAACCGCCGCCTTCGCTACTGCCCGAACCGGTTTCATCGGTTTTGGGGATTTCGAACTTCTGGATACTTACTTCGTTCAACATACCCTTGAAATAAGCCCCCGGGGTAAAGATGATTTTACGATGGCGCAAAACCTCGGCATTTACAGCCTCTTCCGTATCCTGGCTCTTGCTCCCGAAAGCAGGACGGAACGTCCCGAAATC
>ERZ857922.2253-NODE-2253-length-20123-cov-4.308601_pt1 | contig 20123 bp, 15 predicted proteins | sample MGYA00519579_ERZ857922 | MGnify/ENA primary metagenome ERZ857922 (study PRJEB31778, sample SAMEA3449375) | human gut metagenome | biome: human gut; feature: human-associated habitat; material: faeces | place: United Kingdom | collected 2010/2012 ... | reverse complement strand
TACCTTTTGTCGGAGTAGGCTGGTATAGAATCGAATTTGAACTTCCCGATTTCGCTCCAGATAGACAGTCTTTTATTTTATTCGATGGTGCAATGAGTCAGGCGAATGTTTATATTAATGGACAGAAAGTCGGAGAGTGGCCTAACGGCTACAATTCGTTTTATTTCAATATTTCTCCCTATTTGGTTTCAGGCAAGAAAAATGTATTGGCCGTTCGTTTAGAGAATTTACCGGAATCGTCCCGTTGGTATCCTGGGGCAGGGTTGTATCGGAATGTTCATATTATAACAACGTCAGATGCATACATTCCGATTTGGGGTACTTATATAACTACTCCGGTTATTCATAAAGATTTTGCAAAAGTTAATATCCGTACAAAAGTCTGTTTGCCGGAAAATGCCGATCCAGGACTTTATACGATAGAAACAGTTATCTTTGATTCGTCGCATAAGGAAATACAAAAAACTAAAACTTCGCTTACCTCTTTACTGTATGGAGATATTTCACAGGAAATAGTTGTTAAGAATCCTGTTTTGTGGTCTCCTGATCAGCCGGTTTTATATACTGCTAAAACGTTTTTATATGAAGGAACTACATTGAAAGACCAGTATAGTACTCCATTCGGAATTCGTTCGATAGAAATAATTCCGGAGAAAGGATTTTTTCTAAATGGAGAAAAAACTGTTTTTAAAGGAGTCTGCAATCATCATGATTTAGGTCCATTGGGAGCAGCGGTGAATGATGCTGCCATTCGTCGTCAAATACGACTGTTAAAAGATATGGGGTGTAATGCAATAAGAACTTCTCATAACATGCCGGCTCCAGAGTTGGTAAAAGCTTGTGATGAAATGGGGATGATGCTTATGGTAGAGAGCTTTGACGAGTGGAATACTCCTAAGTGTAAAAACGGGTATAATCTTTTTTTTGATGAATGGGCGGAAAAAGATCTGGTAAATCTGATATGGAATTATCGTAATAATCCGAGTGTCGTTATGTGGTGCATCGGAAATGAAGTTCCTAATCAATGGACTGAAGGTGATTGTAAAATTGCTAAACGATTGCAGGATATTTGTCATCGTGAAGATCCGTCTCGTCCGGTAACTCAGGGTATGGATGCTCCTGATGCAGTAGTAAATAATAATTTTGCTGCAGTAATGGATGTTGCCGGATTTAATTATCGCCCTTTCCGCTATCAGGTTAATTATAAAAAATTGCCTCAGGGAATTATTTTAGGAAGTGAAACGGCTTCAACTGTCAGTTCTCGAGGTGTGTATAAATTCCCAGTAGAGCGAAAGGCGATGCAGCGCTATGAAGACCATCAAAGTTCGTCTTATGATGTAGAGCATTGCGGTTGGTCTAACCTTCCGGAAGATGACTTTATACAACATGAAGATCTTCCTTATTGTATAGGAGAATTCGTTTGGACAGGTTTCGATTATTTGGGAGAACCGACTCCTTATTATACAGATTGGCCTAGCCATAGTTCTCTTTTCGGAATTATAGATTTGGCAGGTATTCCCAAAGACCGTTTTTATCTTTATCGGAGTCATTGGAATAGGGAAGAAGAGACTTTACATATATTGCCTCATTGGACGTGGAAAGGACGTGAGGGAGAAATCACGCCGGTATTTGTATATACTAATTATCCTTCGGCCGAATTATTCATTAATGGAAAGAGTCAGGGGAAAAGAACAAAAGACCTGAGTATCGGTATAGACAGTACTTATACAGATGCCGCTCAAAAAAGTTTCGAACGGCAGAAACGATATCGGTTAATGTGGATGGATACTCGTTATGAACCGGGAACGGTTAAAGTGGTTGCTTATGATAATGAAGGAAAAGCTGTTGCCGAAAAAGAAGTACATACGGCAGGGAAACCACACCATTTAGTGCTAACGGCAGATCGAGATCGTTTGGCGGCAGATGGAGAAGATCTATCTTTTATTAATGTAAAGGTTGTAGATAAAGATGGAAACTTATGTCCGGATGCTACGTCAAAAATTAAATTCAAGGTAAAAGGTGCTGGCGTTTTCCGTGCTGCGGCAAACGGTAATCCGGCAAGTCTCGAGTCATTTCAGAAACCAGAGATGAAACTTTTCAGCGGTCAGTTGACTGCAATTGTGCAAACAATATCGAAGGCCGGTACAATTATTTTTGAAGCATCATCACCCGGAATAAAAAGCGCGTCTATTAAGTTGATAAGCGAATAAAACTATAAATATTGAGAAGAAAAGTCTGGCTGAATAAAGTCAGACTTTTTTATGCTGGATATTATTATTATATTTTTTTTCTTATCTATTTCTAAACATTCGCCTTGTTAAACCGTTAAATATAGATCGGGAATTTAGAAACTGCGGTTAGATTATGAGTTTAAAAGAACAATATTTTAAGTATTCGATTATTATACTGATTCTGGGTTTGGGCATTGTTATTTTTTTCGAACTTATTCCTTTTTTAGGTGGTTTGTTAGGAGCATGCACTATATATACATTGATTAGAAATCAGATGAAACATCTTGTTGAAAAAAGAAAGATGAAACGTTCTATTGCCGCATTTCTTTTAATCATGGAAACCGTACTTTGTTTTTTGATCCCGATCTCTCTCGTTGTTTGGTTTTTGATAATGAAAGTGCAGCATATCAATCTCGATCCTCAGGTGGTACTTGCACCGGTAGAACAAATATCCGTATTGATAAAGCAAAAGATAGGTTATGATATTTTGAATACAGATAATTTAAAATCTGTAATATCATGGGCTCCTCAAGTCGGTCAGATGTTAATGGGAGGAATTACAAGTTTGGCACTGAATATTTTTGTTTTGATTTTTGTCCTTTATTTCATGTTATTGGGAAATGACAAAATGGAAAATTATATAATGGATATACTCCCTTTTACAGAAAAGAATAAATTGACAATTTTGCATGATGTAAATATGGTAGTAAAATCCAATGCCATAGGTATTCCTTTATTAGCTGTGATACAGGGAGCAGTAGCCATGTTGGGATATTATATATTCAATGTTCCCGACTTATTATTGTGGGGAATATTGACATGCTTTGCGACAGTGATTCCTATTATCGGTACGGCATTGATTTGGGTACCTTTAGTTATTTATTTTACCATTATAGGAGATTGGTGGGATGCCGTAGGGTTATTGATTTATGCAGCACTTATTATTACACATGTCGATAATCTGATACGTTTTGTTATTCAGAAAAAAATGGCAGATATACATCCGTTGATAACAATATTCGGAGTTATTATAGGTCTTCCGTTATTTGGCTTTATGGGAGTTATTTTCGGTCCGCTATTGTTATCTATATTCCTCCTTTGTGCCGATATTTTTAAGCGTGAATATTTAGAGAATAACAATTCTTCTTCGAGAACACATATAAAGAGATTATAGACAAATCGTCCAGATGATTAAGAATTGGAAAAGAGAAAGCCTTTTGTTTCTATTTTTAAGTCTCTTTTCAGTCTGTTTATCCGTCTTTATTTGTCGGATGAACGATATTGGATATCGCAGCGGCCGATCCTATAACTCATTTGTAAGCAGTTTTACGAGTTTTTTTCAAAAAATCTGTGTTGCCATTCCGAGTCTTTGAGGATTTAGAGAATACCGTTCGTAAGTCTTCTATATATATGATCTGTTATTCTTTAATACTCGGATATACAAGATTTTTTTCTTCTATAATATCCAGAACCTCTTTCAAATATTTATCTGCTTCATATTTGGCCATCGGAAGATCGTGTAACAAGTAATTTCCACAATCTTGAGGTGCAGCTCCTGGAATTTTGCCTTCGAAGTCTCGTATAAACCGAAATGTTTCACGCATAAGTTCGACAATATCTTTTGATTCTAAATCTCCTTGTACCAAAAAATAATTTCCAGTACAGCATCCCATGGGTCCCCAAAATACGATTTTCTCTCCCCATATACTGTGGTTTCTTAAATAAGTTGCAGCCAGATGTTCGATTGTGTGTAAAGCTCCATATCCGAGTGCCGGTTCACGGTTCGGTTCTTTCATTCGTATATCGAATGTAGTTATCGTGTGATTTCCTATATAGTCTTTTCGTGAAACATAAATGCCGCGTAATAAATGGATATGATCTATTGTAAAGCTGGGTATTTTTTTCATAATTGTTTTTATAATATATCGATTAATTGTTTTATTATTTCGAATGATTTTTGAGGAGCTTCTTCCCAAAAGCGATTGTATTGAGTCGTATGGTCTTTTATTCCGGGAGTATCGCTGATGATGCGGAAACTCAAAAACGGTATTTTATTCATGTAACAAACATGTGCAATAGAAGCTGATTCCATATCTACAGCAAGACCGTTTGGAAAAGTAGCTTTTATTTTGTCTAATTCTTTACGGTTGGTAATAAATTGATCCCCACTACATATTAGACCGCTGTATATTCGTGTTGACGTTTGTAGAGATAAGGCTTTTTCCAGCAGTTCGGGATCGGAATAGAAACGGGCGGGATATTCAGGAATTTGTCCAGGTTCGTTTTCTTCTCCGCACCATACATCGTGATAAACGATTTCTTTCCCGGTTACGATGTCAAAAACTTGGGTCGATATATCTATACCCCCGGCAACACCTGTATTCAATATACAGTCTGGATGATAATGATATATCATATTCAGAGTTCTTGTCGCAGAGCAGACTTTGCCTATGCCGCTTTGTGTTAAAATGAGAGTATGATTTCCACGTTTCCCTATATAAAAAATTGCTCCTTCGTTCGATTCTTCCCGACAGTCGGTAAGCAAATCTTTTATACATGCTAATTCCGATAGCATGGCAACTATAATTCCTATTGTCATTTTTATTTTTATTTATCGGCAAATATACGATTTGTATGGGATAATATAAAATTGAAAGCGTGTCTCTCCCTAATAAATAGGATAAACACGCTTTTTATTGTCAATATTTATTGATTATTTCAGCTGATCCGCAACTTTTCTACCGGCCTCCAATGCCTTAAGATTCATTTCTACTATATGCTCTCCCTTACGTCCGAATATGTCCCGTATTCCGGTTTCTATTTGTTCGTAGGGGATACCTAAAAATGGAGAAGCTGCACCTAACATGACTATATTGGCTGTTCTGGGCGAACCGCTTTCTTTTGCTATCGTATCTACATCTAAAATGATTTTATGGGGCATTTTATTAATTTCTTTTATGACATCTTCCGGTTCTGGATAGTTCGGGATATTGATGAACGGTGTTGAATTAGTTACAATCCAACCGTCTTTGGCAAGATACGGAAGATAACGTAAAGCCTCCATCGGTTCGAGAGAAATGATGAGATCTGCTTTCCCTAAAGGAATGAGGTCTGATGCTATGGGTTTATCCGAAATACGTAAATTAGATTGTACGTCGCCTCCTCGTTGACTCATGCCGTGAACTTCAGCTTGTTTCATATATAGTCCGTTATGTATAGCGGCTTCACCGATTACTGCAGCGATAGATAGAATACCTTGACCGCCTACACCCGAAAGAATTATATCTGTTTTCATATTTGTCGGATTTTATTTTTGACGTTTTTTTCTACTTAAAGTCTGGATACATTCTCGACGAGGAATTAATACCGAAACACCCTTATATTCTATTTCTTCCCGTATAGTCCGTTCCATTTCTTCCATATTCTTTTTTAGAGGAATCAGTACGCGAATGTGTTCCGGAGCAACGCCTATACCTTTGCATATAGCCTCTATTTTCCCTGTTCCGGCAGAATCTTGTCCTCCGGTCATGGCAGTAGTTTCATTATCGGATATGACGATCGTGACGTTTGCATTTTCATTGACGCAGTCAAGTAATCCGGTAATTCCCGAATGCGTGAATGTCGAGTCCCCGATTACGGCAATAGCCGGAAATAATCCTCCGTCAGCGGCACCTTTAGCCATAGTGATGGATGCTCCCATATCTACACATGAATGTATAGCTCTGAAAGGCGGTAACGCTCCTAATGTATAACATCCTATATCGCTGAATATCCGGGCATTTTTATATGTTTTGGCTACATTATTGAGCGCTTCATACATGTCACGGTGTCCACATCCTTGACAAAGAGCTGGTGGACGCATGGCTACAATATTCGGTATTTCAAACTCTGCACCTGATTTCAGTCCTAAAGCTTTTGCTACACGATCGGGATTTAATTCTCCGTCACGATTCAGTGTTCCGTCAAGTTTCCCCTTTATTATTTTAGACGGAATAATACCTTTTATTTTTTCCTCAACGAATGCATACCCATCTTCCAAAACCAATATCTCATCACATGTGTCGAATAATTTTTGTAACATTTTCAACGGTAACGGATATTGAGATAGTTTGACAACCGGATAATCGCATCCCTCAGGGTAATTCTCCATTAAATAATTATAGGCTATACCGCAGGCAATGATTCCCATTTTTTTGTTCGGACCATCGATATAACGGTTGAAAGATGAGTTTTCAGACGCTTCTGTAAAGTCTTTTTGTTCGTTTAACAACGTTCTGAAACGACGTCTGGAGTTTGCAGGTAATAAGATAAATTGTCCGGTATTATCAGGAAACGAAATCTCGTTTTGATCCTTTATTTTCAATGTTGTCGTTACACCTGCACGAGAATGTGCCAGTCGGGTGGTAATTCTCAATAACACCGGAATTTTGAATTTTTCAGATAGACCGAACCCTGCTGCCATCATGTCGTATGCTTCTTGTTGGTTGGAAGGCTCGAACATCGGAACAAATGCAAAGTTTCCATAAAAACGAGAATCTTGTTCATTTTGAGATGAATGCATGGACGGATCATCTGCCGCTACGACAATGAGTCCACCATTGACTCCGGTCATTCCGGCATTGATAAACGCATCGGCGGCAACGTTCATTCCGACATGTTTCATACAAACTAGCGCCCGTTTACCTATATAAGACATACCCAAAGCTGCTTCCATAGCGGTTTTTTCATTCGTACACCAGCGGGTATGTATCGTATTGTTTTTTGCTTCAGGAGAAATTTGTATATATTCGGTTATTTCGGTAGAAGGAGTACCGGGATATGCATAAACTCCCGAAAGACCTGCATCGAGTGCGCCTTGGGCAATAGCTTCGTCTCCTAAAAATAGATGTTTGTTCATTCTTTTATACTTTGACGGTTATTAGACTTGTAAATTTATGTGTGTTTCTTTCAAAAAGATATCTGATAATTCTGTGAAGATTCTTTTTGTTATGATTTAGTTGCAAATATAAGAAAATATTTATCGAAATATTGTATTATCGGATGAATTTACATATTTTCGTAAATCATTCTGTGTTCGGAACAATGATATGTTTTTAGGAAAAGCAGAGTTTGTTTTGAATTTGGAACTTCAAGATTAAAATCTAAAAAATGTGATACTATGAAATTTAAAAGTTTAGCCTGTACCGGGATTTCTTTCTTTTCGTTATTGCAACCTATTGTGTCGTTGTCAGCAACTAAACAACCTAATATTCTTTTTTTTATGGTAGATGATATGGGATGGCAAGATACATCGGTGCCTTTTGCTGATGAAAAAACTCTTTTTAATAATTTATATGAAACTCCTAATATGGAGCGACTTGCAAGAATGGGTGTGAAGTTTACGAATGCTTATGCGGCATCGGTTAGCTCGCCTTCAAGATGCAGCCTTATGACGGGGGCGAATGTTTTGCAGCATAAAGTTTCGAACTGGACATTGCATTATGATACTCCTACCGATGGAAATAATGAATATTTTGATTTTGAGTGGAATTGGAATGGAATATGTCCGTCAAACGCTGTCGTTCAAAATTATTCCCACATGTTTTATGCTAAAATGTTACCCCAGATTCTGAAAGAAAACGGTTACCAGACTTATATTGTAGGTAAAGCCCATTTTGCTTCTCGAACAACCACGGCTGCTGATCCGTTGACTTGTGGTTTTGATGTCAATATAGGGGGACATGCAGCTGGAGCGATGGGGAGTTATTCAGGATGTCGGGGATATGGAGCTGATCGAGAAGATGCGGAGATATGGCAAGTACCGATGCCTAACATAGATTATTATTGTAAAGAAAACATATTTCTTACCGAAGCATTGACTATGGAGGCAAAAAAATTAGTAAATCGGGCATTAGAATCGGACCGCCCGTTTTTTATGTATTTATCTCATTATGCCGTTCATGCTCCGTTCGAGAAAGATATGCGTTTTTATGATAAGTATATAAAAAAGGGGATGTGCGATCGTGAAGCACAATATGCCTCTTTGATAGAAGGAATGGATAAAAGTTTAGGAGATATGATGGATTTATTTGAGGAAAAAGGGATTGCCGAAAGTACCATTATTATTTTCATGTCTGATAATGGAGGGTATTCTTCATCGTACCGTGAGCCGAACAGAAATGCTCCTTTACGGTCGGGAAAAGGTAGCCTTTATGAAGGAGGAATTCGAGAGCCGATGTTAATTTTTTGGCCGGGAGTAACTCAACCGAATAGTGTTAATCGCTCTAATGTGATTATCGAAGATTTTTTTCCAACGTTACTTGAGATGGCACAGATAGAAAATTATTCTGTTCCTCAGCGGGTTGATGGAGTCAGCATGGTAAAACTGTTGAGATCAGGAGCGGTAGAAAAAAACAGGGCACTTTATTTTCATTATCCGAACGATTGGGGAGAACGGACTGGAGATGCCGGACGTCCGTCAAGTGCTATTATAAAGGGAGATTGGAAGTTATTATTTGATTATGAAACACGATGCACAGAATTATATAATTTAGCGAATGATATCAGTGAAAAACATGATTTGAGTGAAAATCCTCTTTATGATAAAATAAAAGAGAACCTTTCTAAAGATCTAAGCAATCGTTTACGTGAAACAAAAGCCAATATGCCTGTTTACAAAGTTTCTGGTATACCGTGCGGTTATCCTGATGAATAGTTTATTTTAATATATTACGTTTGTTTAGGGCTTTATGATATTTTATCGCATTATTTTGGTGCTCTGCGTATGTTGTCGCAAAATTGTGCCGTCCTGAAAAATCTTCCTTGGCGCACATATATATAAACGGATGGTGACGATAATTCAGAACTGCTTTTATTGCGGCTTTTGAAGGAATGCGTATAGGACCGGGAGGTAATCCGGTATTTTTGTATGTGTTATATGGTGAGTTGACTGTTAGGTGTTCATGGAGAATACGCCGTATCGAAAAATTTCCTACTGCATATTTTACAGTGGGATCGGCTTGCAGAGGCATCCCTTTTTTTAAGCGGTTTAAATATAGTCCGGCTACCATATTCATTTCGTCCGGAACTTTAGTTTCTTCTTCTACGATTGAAGCTAAAGTCGATACTTCGATCGGGGAGATGCCGATTTGTGTTGCAAGCATTCTACGGTCGTCAGTCCAGAACTTGTCATATTCTTGACGCATTTTTTCCATTAGTTTGCGAGGTGCAATGGTCCAGTAAACTTCATAGGAATCGGGAAGAAAAAGTGCCGGTATTGTATATGTGTCGAACCCCATGTCTGTACAAAAAGCCGAATCGTTTAATAATTCGAGGACTTCCTGTTTATCCATTTTTAGTTGTTTATCGATAGTCTCGGCAAGATCATCTTTCGTACGAATATTGTTAAAAGTAAATCTTATCGGGGTTTGGCTTCCGGTAGAGAGTTTACGATAAATACGGATTGCGTTCATTTCCGGATCTATTCGGTATGCTCCGGGTTTGTTACATGGAGTATATCCGTTTAATTTAGAGAGTCGTCTTATTTTGTTGACATCACTTTTTTCTAAATATTTTTGAAGGTCTTCGGTAACACTATCGAGAGAACTGTTTTCATCGATGTATATAAAAAATGAAGTATCTGTGACTTTATCTAATACATACCGTTTGAATATAACACCGATACTGATAAGAAATATTGCAGCTACGGCTGTAATGATGTACAGAATATTTTTTTTAGATCCGCATGTTTTTTTTTTCTTCCGTCTTGATATCTTTGTTGCCATATTTATAAATTAAAAGGCATTTGTGAAATTCGAGAGCGTCGGCAAAGATAAGTATTTAATAGAAATGTTGTTTTTACTGATTGTAAAATAATATTAGAGCTCGTTCTAAGAGATTGTTAAATTCTGTACAAACGTTTTGGGGAAAACTGTTTTTGGGGATTTTATTGTTAAGATAAGAAGTGTAGCGGGTTGTGTTATGCATAGAGACGGAGATACCTACCGAAGAAAAACTTAAAGAATTTTTATCGGAAAATTTAAACAGATTCTTACTAACAGTGATTAAGGTATGAATAACCGTAATTTATGTACTTTTTAAATTCACAAATCAAAGTATTTTTGTTTCGAAAATGAATATAGATGTATGAAAATCTTGAAAAAAAGTAAGATTGCTATGGTGATATTGGTAGTATTGGCGGTTATTATAGTATTGTTTGCTCTTGTTTGTTTGTTCCTTAATCAACCGAGCTTTGGAAGATTACCGCGAGGGGAACGATTGGTTAGGATTGAACGTTCTCCTAATTTTAAGGACGGAGAGTTTAAAAATGAATGTGTAACTCCGATGTTGACGAATGATGAAAATCGGATTAAGAGTTTTATAAATTTTCTTTTTAAGAAAGATCCGGGACTAAGACCGGATGCGGCATTGCAGGTCGTCAAATCAGATATTCGGCATATAAAGAGAGATTCGGATTTTTTGATTTGGTTTGGACATTCTTCCTATTTCATGCAGTTAGAAGGAAAACGAATACTTGTCGATCCGGTTTTCTATGTCGCGTCTCCTGTTTCGTTTATCAATAAACCTTTTAAAGGAACTGATGTCTATTATCCTGAAGATATGCCGGATATCGATTATTTAATTATAACACATGATCATTGGGATCATTTAGACTATAAAACGATTGTTGAATTGAGGCCTCGCATTGGGAAAGTCATTTGTGCTTTAGGTGTCGGAGAACATTTTGAATATTGGAAATTTGATAAAAAGAAGATCGTAGAGCTCGATTGGAATGAGAATGAATCTCTCGATCCCGGGTTGACAGTCCATTGTTTGCCTGCCCGCCATTTTTCGGGGCGGGGACTTACTCCGAATCGAACGTTATGGGCTTCATTTTTATTGGAAACTCCTTCTCAAAAAATTTATATAGGAGGAGACGGTGGATATGATTCGCGTTTTGAAGTTATAGGTGAACGTTTCCCGGATATAGATCTTGCGATTTTGGAAAATGGGCAATATAGTGATGATTGGAAATATATTCATTTAATGCCGCAATATATGTCTCGTGCGGCAAAAGATTTAAAAGCAAAGAAAATATTGACTGTGCATCATTCTAAATATGCGTTATCGAAGCATCGTTGGGACGAGCCGTTACAAAATGCTCGAAATATGCAAGCAGATTCATTGGATGTTTTGATACCTCGTATCGGAGAAGTTGTGAATTGGCATGAGTGATTCGTTGTTAATTGTCAAGATGATTTGATATGCTTGATTGAGTTTAAGTTTATGTTCTATAAGGTTATAGAAGTGATCTATTTTTCTGTTGATGGAAAAATAGATCACTTTTTTTTCTTTATAGGTCTTATTCATAGTATGTATATCTTATTTCTTTGTGATAAAATTAAAATATAAGAGAGTGATGGAGAATCTCTCTCTTAGTATGTTATTCTATTGTAATTTTTGTGTAAAAATGTAAATTATGAATAAGACTATAGATTACCAATTTACAATCGTAATACCTGTTTATAATGAAGAAGAAAATATTTATTTGTTAGAGGAAAAATTGAGTAATTTTTTGCCTCATTCAATGTGTTCGTCATGTGTGTTATTTGTTAATGATGGCTCTACAGATAATAGTTTAGGACGAATAAAGGAAGTTTGTGCGCGTCATAAAGATTTTTTTTATATTTCTTTAAGAAAAAACGGTGGGCTCAGTAGTGCCATGAAAGCAGGTATCGATGTAACAGAATCTTCGTATATTGGATATATGGATGCTGATTTGCAGACTGTTCCTGAGGATTTTAATCTGCTATTATCATATATATCCGATTATGAACTTGTCATGGGAATCCGTACTAATAGAAAAGATTCGATTTTCAAAAAAATGCAGTCGAAAATTGCTAATGGTTTTCGTCGCATGATTACTCATGACGGAGTAAAGGATACTGGATGCCCGTTGAAAGTAATGCGTGCGGATTACGCTAAACGCATTCCGTTTTTTACTGGAATGCATCGTTTTTTACCGGCTTTGATTCTTTTGCAAAAAGGAAAAATAAAACAAATACCAGTACATCATTTTCCCCGTGTGGCGGGAAGTTCTAAATATCATTTATGGAATAGATTGATATCTCCTTTTATTGATTGTTTTGCATTTTATTGGATGAGGAAAAGATTTATTGATTATCATATTGTAGATTATAATTTATATGAGTAATCTATTTGTTTTATCTATAGGTTTTTTGGCACAGTTGTTTTTTTCCGCACGAATACTCGTTCAGTGGTTTCTTTCAGAAAAGGCGGGAAAAGTTTTGTCTCCATCTATCTTTTGGATATTCAGTTTAATGGGGGCTTATTTGTTATGTATTTATGGATGGTTACGAAATGATTTTGCAATAATATTAGGACAATTTATGTCTTATTATGTGTATTTGTGGAATTTAAAAGGAAAAGGAATATGGAAAAATATCGCACCGATATTGAAATGGGTTCTTGTGCTGACTCCGTTTGTTGCAGTCTGCTTTGTATTGTGTCATGCAAAAACATTTATTCAAGATTTCTTTCAAAATGATACTATTCCGTTAGCAATCATTATTCTGGGATCTATTGGACAGATATTGTTTACGTTGCGTTTTGTTTATCAATTATGCTATTCTTATAAAAAGGGTATGTCGGTTCTTCCAGGAGGTTTTTGGCTTATTAGTTTATTAGGGTCTCTCCTTATTATTATATATGGTATTATGCGTTTGGATATTGTATTGATAATCGGGCAGACTTTTGGATCTATAGCTTATATGAGGAATCTATGGATAGGACATAATAATATGGTAATGAATGATGAAAAGTTATAGAGTATTTATATTTGTATTTCTTGCTCTGCTTCCAGTATTATTCTTACGGGATTATACACCGGGGAATGAGTTGCGTTATCTTAGTATTGCCGATGAAGCTATAAAAAACGGATTATGGATAACGTTTTCTAATCATGGAGAACCTTATGCTGATAAACCGCCTCTTTATTTCTGGATTATTATGGCAGGCAAATGGCTGTTAGGAGAACATTGTATGTGGTTTTTATCTCTTTTTTCACTTATTCCGGCATTTATTATAGTTTCTGTAATGAATCGTTGGGTTGCTGGTGAAGTAGATAAAAAATATCTTTTGACAGGAGAGCTTCTTATGTTGAGTTGTGGACTGTTTGTTGGCTTGTCGCTTATTTTACGTATGGATATGCTGATGTGCATGTTTATAGTTCTATCTCTATACACTTTTCATAAGATGATGTATAACGAAGGAAATATGCGCTTTAATACATTGCTTTTTCCTATATACATTTTTTTAGCGGTTTTTACCAAAGGACCTATTGGAATACTAATACCTTTATTTTCAACTATAACTTTTTTGTGGTTGACAGGTCGTATCCGTTCTATCGGACGATATTGGGGATGGAAAACATGGGGAATTCTTTTTATAGGTTGCCTATTATGGTTTGGCGCAGTTTATTGGGAAGGAGGCAAAGAATATCTGAATAATTTACTATTTCATCAAACAATTGACCGTGCTGTCGATTCTTTCCATCATAAGGCACCGTTTTATTATTATTTCGTTTCAATATGGTATTCTCTATTCCCTTGGTCTTTGTTGTTGGTTGGTGTTATTACAGTTGCCGTATGTAAAAAAATGATACATACTGAATTACAGAAATTTTTCTTTGTAGTAATAGTTGTGACATTCTTATTATTGTCCTTAATTAGTTCAAAAATAGAAGTCTATATGCTTCCTGCATTTCCTTTTATTGTTTATTTAACAATTATGTTTTTACCGAATTTTAGTTGGAATCGTTGGTTAGCATTATCTATATCTATCCCTTCTGCAGTTTTTGCATGCTTTTTACCGGTATTTATGGTATTGGTGCAACAAAACAGTAGCATTTATTATTTAAATACACAATTATTTTATATAGCTGCAAGTATCTTGACTTTATCTGGTCTTTATTCAGTTTATATACTTTATAAGCGAAAACAAATTAATATATCTATTCGTGTTCTTTTTTGTGGATTGTTTTGTTCTGTTTTTGTTGGAGGTTGGAGACTATCTGATATTAATGCAGAAATTGGTTATAGAGAATTATGTGCTAAGGGTGTAGAAGTTGCTCAAAAATACAATTTAGAAGAATATTATGTTTGGGGACTTTATCGGCCTGAGAATATGGATGTATATCTGCATAAGAGTATACAGGTAGTGTCTCCGGATGAATTTGTTGATTCAGGAAAATATAAAGGTGTATTCATGTTGCCTGCCGATAAACTGGAAAAGTTTCCATCTTCTAAAATAAATGTATATAGAGTGGGGCATTATGCAGTTGTTGTTATGAAATAGTTTTTGGAGAGCAAATTTAGTTTTGATGCAATAAAAAGTGTATGATGAAAGTATTAGTTACAGGTGCCGCTGGATTTATAGGATCAAGTATTGTGAAATCTTTGTTGAAACAAAACTATGAAGTTATAGGATTAGATTGTATCAACTCTTATTATGATACAACCTTAAAATATGCGAGAATTGCAGAAGTAGGAATTCTACAGAAAGACATAAAAGAAAATAAGAAAATAGCAAGTACTGTGTATCCTGCTTATCAATTTATCAAACTTGACCTGACTGATCGAATAAATATGAAGCTCCTTTTCGATACAGAACGGTTTGATATAGTCATAAATATGGCAGCCCAAGCGGGAGTACGTTATTCCTTGGAAAATCCTTATGCTTATGTAGAATCTAATATTTTGGTTTTTTTGAATATATTGGAAAATTGTCGTTATCACAAAATTAAACAGCTTATTTATGCAAGTTCCAGTAGCATTTATGGAGCGAATGCACATCTTCCTTTTGTGGAAAGTGATATGACAGACATGCCGGTTAGTATTTATGCTGCAACAAAGAAAAGCGATGAGTTGATGGCATATTCATATAGTAAAGTATTTGGACTCCCTACTACCGGAGTGCGTTTTTTTACAGTTTACGGTCCTTGGGGACGCCCAGATATGGCACCTTTTTTATTTATGCAATCTATTTTAGAAGGGCGTCCGATTCAAGTCTTTAATTACGGCAAGTTGAGTCGTGATTTTACCTATATTGATGATATAGTAGACGGTATTATGTGTTTGTTGAGCAATCCTTCTGTGGAGGACGTTCCTTATCGTGTTTATAATATTGGGAATTCAAAACCTGTACAGTTATTGGATTTTATATCTATTATGGAAAATGTCACGGGACGAAAAGCCATAAAACAAATGGTAGAAATGCAGCCGGGTGATGTGTATTGTACTTATGCGGATATATCTCGTATGAAAAATGATTTTGGATATACGCCTTTAGTTTCTGTGGAGGAGGGAATCTCTCGTTTTTATAATTGGTATAAAGTTTTTTACGAGAAAAAGTTATGTAGGGTCGATTAATAAAATTGATTGTGTTTTAGATGATGGGATTGTGACTATAATAAATTGTTACAAAAAAGAATTGGAATATTTTGAATGTTTTAAAGATTTGACCTATCTTCGCACTCGAAAATAGAACCAATGAGCGTTTTGTAATCCTCATCGGAGGCAAGTGAATGCCGGATAAGATGACTGGGTAAAACCAATCAACTTATCCGGTATTTTTTGTTTAGGAGAAGGTAAACAACAATGTAAAAATTACTATATTATGAAAAGAGATGCGATTGATTTGAAAACAGTAAATGTGTTTACTTTATTCAGAAGGTATTTCATTCCTACTTTATTAGGCATGTTGAGTATGTCTGCTGTGACGGCAATAGACGGTATATTTGTCGGACATGGTGTAGGCAGCGATGGCATTGCGGCTATTAATATTTTAATTCCGGTATTGATGTTCTTTACCGGAGTCGGATTGATGGTCGGTGCTGGTTGTTCGGTTGTCGCTTCTATACATTTATCTCGAGGCAAACAAAATACGGCACGTATTAATGTGACGCAAGCTTTATTTTTTGTTACCATTATTGCAGCGTTACTTTCGTTTTTAATGATGATATTTCCAGATGATACGGCTTATTTACTCGGTGCTTCGGAACATCTACGCCCTATGGTAACAGACTATTTGCTTTGGTTTGTACCATCGTGGATATTTCAAATTTGGATTGCTGTTTCTTTGTTTATTATCCGTCTTGACGGAGCACCGAAACTGGCGATGTTTTGTAGTCTTGTAACAGCGGTAATTAATGTCGTACTTGACTGGATTTTTATCTTTCCTTTCGGTTGGGGAGTAATGGGTGCTGCTTTAGCAACATCTATAAGTATTATTTCGGGTGGGATAATTGCTATTTTATATTTGTTGTTTTTTGCCCGTCGGCTGCGCCTGTATCCTTTGAAGTGGAGTGTAAAGAGTTTTCGTTTATCTGTCAGGAACATTGGCTATCAATGTCGCATAGGTTCTTCGGCTTTATTAGGAGAAGCTACATTAGCGGTATTAATGTTTGTTGGCAATCAGGTGTTTATGCATTATTTGGGTGACGATGGTGTAGGAGCATTTGGTATTGCTTGTTACTATATTCCTTTTGTGTTTATGGTCGGAAATGCTGTTGCTCAGTCGGCACAGCCGATTATCAGTTATAACTTTGGCCTTGGATATAGAAAACGAGTGACGGAAGCCGTAAGAATAGCATTGTTAACGGCGGTTTTATGTGGCGTGGTAGTAACGGTCGTATTTGTGGCTTGTCCGGATTTTTTGGTAGGTCTTTTTATTGATAAAGATAATGTCGCAGCCCGTATAGCAATCGAAGGTTTTCCTTATTTTGCAATAGGATTTGTATGTTTTATTTTTAATTTAACAGCTGTCGGTTACTACCAGAGTGTCGAACGGGCGAGACCGGCAACGTGGTTCGCTTTATTACGAGGTTTTATATTTCTCATCCCGAGTTTTCTTATAATGCCACACATGTTAGGTGTTGAAGGAATATGGTTGGCTTTACCTTTATCGGAAATTATGACGACAATCGCTATAATAATGTTTTATTATTATCGTAAAATGAATGATTGATTGAAGAGAACAGAGAGGTGAATTCTCAGAAGATTTTGAGTGAAGGTAAAAAATCGGTATATAAATTTTGTAAATCTGTAATTATGGTTATATTCTCTGTAATTTGTTTACATTATTTTTGAGCTATCATATTTAAATTTGTACAGTTAATTAGGTAATAAGAATTTATATATGAAAAAGTTATTGTTATCTAATAAAATTCGTCATATAAATTAAATAATTCTTTTGATATGTTACGAACAGTCAGAGTGTCGGTAGCTATAATCTGTTTCTCGCTCATTTCATTATTGTTTCTTGATTTTACAGGGACATTGCATGTTTGGTTCGGGTGGCTTGCCAAAATACAGTTTTTACCTGCATTATTGGCATTAAATATGGGGGTAATATTGTCTCTCGTACTCTTAACATTGTTATTCGGACGTATTTATTGCTCTGTAATTTGTCCTTTAGGCGTATTTCAGGATATAATAGCATGGTTCGGAAAGCGAGGGAAAAAGTTACCATATACCTATTCCCGTGCACTTCCTTGGCTACGATATGGAATATTGATTGTATTTATTATTGCTGTTTTGGCAGGAGTAGGATCATTCGTTGCGTTATTGGCTCCTTATAGTTCTTATGGACGGATAGTATCTAATTTGTTTGCCCCTTTATACCAATTAGGGAATAACATGTTCGCTTATTTGGCAGAACGGGCAGAAAGTTATGCTTTTTATGAAGTAGATGTGTGGGTAAAAAGTCTTTCTACTTTTATCATTGCTTTAATCACATTCGGTGTATTAGTCTTGTTGGCATGGCGGAATGGACGGACATATTGCAATACGATTTGTCCGGTAGGAACATTTCTGGGGATCATTGCTAAATATTCCCTTTTTAAACCGGTAATAGATGTTTCTAAATGTAATAGCTGCGGGCTGTGTGCACGACATTGTAAGGCAGCGTGCATTGATTCTAAAAAACATAAAATAGATTATAGCCGTTGCGTCGTATGTCTGGACTGTTTAGATAAATGTCGGCATGGAGCGATAAAATACATGCGGCGGTCTGCAGTAAAGGATAAAATCAGCAGCCCGGTTGTAACTCAAGATCAGATTGATAGTGCTCGTCGCAATTTCCTTTCGGTATCGGCTCTTTTTGCAGCTACGACGGTTATAAAAGCGCAGGAAAAAAAAGTTGACGGAGGTTTGGCAGTAATAGAAGACAAAAAAATTCCAAATCGTGTGGTGGCATTGACCCCTCCGGGTTCGTTGAGTGTTCGTAATTTTGCAAAACATTGTACGGCATGTCAGTTATGTGTTTCGGTATGTCCTAATCAAGTTTTACGGCCTTCAGGCAGTCTGATGACATTGATGCAACCGGAGATGTCTTATGAACGAGGGTATTGTCGACCTGAATGTACAAAATGTTCTGAAGTTTGTCCGGCAGGAGCGATACGTCCCATCTCTGTTTCTGAAAAGTCTTCTATCCAAATCGGGCATGCTGTATGGATAAAAGAAAATTGTGTAGTTTTGACCGATGGTGTTGATTGTGGAAATTGTGCTCGTCATTGTCCGGCAGGAGCGATACAAATGGTAGCTTCCGATCCTGAAAGTTATGATTCCCCTAAAATTCCGGTTGTGAACATTGAGCGTTGTATCGGATGCGGTGCTTGTGAGAACTTATGTCCTGCCCGTCCGTTTAGTGCTATTTATGTAGAAGGGCATGAAACACATAAAACCGTTTAATTAAAGAGAATGGTATGGAAAAAAATAATAAATCGGGTATAGGTCGCCGAGAATTTTTTAAAGTTTTTGGAACTGGAGCTGCGGTGTCGGCTGCCGCATTTTACGGATGTAAAAATAATGCGGGAAGTTCTGTTGCTGGAGGAGAGGGTGAAATACCTACAGATAAAATGACTTATCGGACTTCTCCGACAACGGGAGATAAAGTTTCTCTTTTAGGCTATGGCTGTATGCGATTGCCGACAATATCCCAGCGCAGTGCAGGGGACAATAGTGACGACATTGATCAGGATATGGTCAATAGACTGACCGATTACGCAATAGAACATGGCGTGAACTATTTTGATACATCTCCGGCTTATTGTAAAGGTCGTTCAGAGCATGCCATGGGTATTGCTCTTAGCCGTCATCCTCGTGATCGTTACTTCATTGCGACTAAGTTGTCTAATTTTTCATCCGAGACGTGGAGTCGTGAAGCATCTATGGCAATGTATCGTAATTCGTTAAAAGAATTGCAAGTAGATTATATAGACTATATGTTGCTTCACGGAGTCGGGATGGGAAATGGTATGGACGAGTTTGAAAAACGTTATATCGATAATGGTATATTGGACTTCTTAGTAGCGGAACGTAAGGCCGGGAGAATCCGCAATCTCGGATTTTCATATCATGGCGATATTAAGGTTTTTGATTATTTGCTTTCGATACATGACACGATGAAGTGGGATTTTGTACAAATTCAACTTAATTATCTCGATTGGAAGTATGCTAAAGAGATTAATCCTCGAAATACGAATGCGGAATATCTGTATAATGAACTGCAAAAAAGAAATATTCCGGCAATTATTATGGAGCCTTTATTGGGCGGACGTCTTTCGAATGTACATGACCATATTGTGTCGCGTCTAAAACAAAGACGACCAGAAGATTCTGTCGCTTCTTGGGCATTTCGTTTTGCCGGATCTTTTCCTGGAGTACTGACTGTTTTAAGCGGTATGACTTATATGGAACATTTACAGGATAATCTTCGGACATATTCGCCATTAAATCCTTTAACCGAAGAAGAGTTCGATTTTTTAGAACAAACGGCCGCACTTATGATGCAATATCCGACAGTACCTTGTAATGATTGTAAATATTGTATGCC
>ERZ857922.2251-NODE-2251-length-20134-cov-4.046118_pt1 | contig 20134 bp, 17 predicted proteins | sample MGYA00519579_ERZ857922 | MGnify/ENA primary metagenome ERZ857922 (study PRJEB31778, sample SAMEA3449375) | human gut metagenome | biome: human gut; feature: human-associated habitat; material: faeces | place: United Kingdom | collected 2010/2012 ... | reverse complement strand
GATGGGAAAGTACAATTTTGATGAAGTAATTGACAGACATGGAACGGATTGTCTGAAATATGATTTTGGAATGAAACGAAAGGGAAGAGATGATCTGCTTCCGCTCTGGGTGGCAGACATGGATTTCCGTCTGCCGGATGAAATTCTGGATGAATTCCACAAGAGAATTGACCATGGAATCTTTGGTTATACGGATCCGCTGGATGAATATTTTGCAGCAATGAACCATTGGTTCTCCACACGTTATGGATATACGATCGAACCGGAGTGGGTAACACTTGGTGCTGGGATTGTCTATGCACTTGGAACCAGCGTAAGAGCATTTACCGAAGAGGGAGATGCCATGATGGTTATGCAGCCGGTTTACTATCCATTCAGTGAAGTAATAAAAAATGACGGAAGAAGATTGGTAAACTGCCAGCTTCGCTATGAGAATAATCATTATTCAATTGATTTTGAAAAGATGGAAAAAATGATTCAGGAGGAAGGCGTAAAAGCGCTGATCTTCTGTAATCCGCACAACCCGGTCGGCAGGGTCTGGACAAGAGAAGAACTGGAAAGAGTTGCAGAAATCTGTCTGAAATACAATGTAATCTGGATGGTGGATGAAATGCATTGTGATTTCATTTTCCCGGGACATACGTTCATAAGCTGCATGAATCTGGACGAAAAGTACCGTCAGATCCTTGCGCTTTACAGCTCCCCAGGAAAGACATTCAATGTAGCAGGATTTCAGCCGGCAAATATCATCATTCCAAATGAAGAGTTGCGGAAAAAATACCAGTGGGCGAATACACAGGCAGCTTACAGCCAGGGAAGTCTGATGGGACAGCTTGCAGTCAAGGTATGTTACACCAAAGGTGCTGAGTGGGTAGATGAACTGGTGCAGTATATTTATGAAAATGTAAAATATATGAGCAAGTTCGTGAAAGAGAATTTCCCGAAAGCGAAGATGGTAGAGCCGGAAGGAACCTATCTGGTATGGGTTGATTTCTCTGGTTATGGTTTTAGTAATGAAGAACTGGAACATCTGATGCTTGAAGAGGCAAAACTGTGGCTGGATTCGGGAATTATCTTCGGACCGGAGACCGCTCAGTTTGAGAGATTCAATGTTGCCTGTCCGCGTGTGACTTTGGAACAGGCACTGACACAGCTTAAAGATGCACTGGATAAGCATCTGGCAGCAAAATAATATAAAAAGAGGATTGAGAGGGAAAAAAGATGGACAAACAAAAGAAAAATATGGGGGCAGTGGCATTTCTTCCACTGATCGTATTTCTGGTATGTTATGTAGGGTGCGGGATTACATTTACCCTGCTTGGAGCAGACGAACCGTTCGGAAAGTTCCCGCGTCACGTCGCGCTTCTTGCAGGGTGTGCGGTAGCACTTCTCCTTAACCGTGGCATTGGTGTATAGGATAAGCTGAATATTATGACAACGAGCATGGGAAATTCAGGAGTTATGATGATTGTTCTGATCTATCTGATGGCCGGCGGATTCCAGGGAGCAGCGGCGGCAATGGGAGGAAAAGACTCAGTTGTAAATCTCTGTCTGCATTTTATTCCTGTGAAACTGTTGGTTCCGGGCGTATTTTTGATGTGTTGTTTTATTTCTACATCAATCGGGACATCCATGGGAACGATTGCTGCAATGGCGCCAATTGCTATTAATGTAGCACAGGGTGCACACCTGAATGTGGCAGTCGTCGGTGCAGCAGTTATCGGAGGCTCATATTTTGGTGATAATCTTTCCATGATTTCAGATACAACTATTTCCGCAGCAGAAGGATGTGGTTCTGAGATGAAAGACAAATTTAAAATGAACTTTTTCATTGCTCTTCCGGCGGCAATTGTGGCAATAATCCTGTACTCGATTTTTGGCGGAGTAGGAAGTGGGGCGATTGAAGCAGGAAGTTACAATATTATTGAAGTTCTTCCGTATTTCATAGTTCTCATTGCGGCACTTATGGGAGTTAATGTTGCGGTAGTCCTTTTTGTCGGAATACTTGCATCCGGTATCATTGGACTTTGTGTCGGAAGCTGTGGATTTTTTGAATGGATCCAGGCAATTGGAAGTGGTATGAGTGATATGTTCAGCATCAGTATCGTTGCCATTCTTGTATCCGGTATCATCGGTCTTGTACGTGAATATGGCGGTGTTGAATGGCTGGTGGGCGCGATCAGCAGCAAGATCAAGAGCAGACGTGGTGCGGAATATGGAATCGGACTGATGTCAGGTATCCTTTCCGCAGCTATGGTAAATAATACGATCGCAATCATTGTTACCTGTCCGATTGCAAAAGAAATCGGGGAAAAATATAAGATCGCACCGAAGAGACTTGCCAGTCTGGTGGATATCTTTGCCTGCGCATTTATTGCACTGATGCCACATGATGGTGGTATGCTGATGATTACGGCACTTGCTGATGTATCACCGCTTAATGTACTGAAATATTCGTTCTATATGTTTGGACTGATTATTGCGACCTGCGTTACGATACAGTTCGGATTGATGGACAAGAAAAATTAGACAGGATGAAATTTAAAATATGAAAGATCTAACAAAAGGAAAACCATCCACACTGATATTGGCTTTTGCGCTGCCTATTTTTTTCGCAAATCTGCTGCAGCTTACCTATAGCCTCGTGGATACCAGAATTGTCGGAACTTTTTTAGGGGAGGATGCGCTGGCAGCAGTCGGCGCGACCTCAACCTTAAGCAATCTGATCATTGGATTTTTGCAAGGGCTTTCCGGAGGTTTTGCAATCATCACAGCACAGAAATTCGGGGCAAAAGACTATAAAGATGTAAAAAAATCATTTGCCATGTTACTACTTATAGGAACAGGAATTGCGTTATTTTTTACAATATTCGGTCTGTTATTTTTGCAGCCGATCTTAAAAATGCTGAATGTTCCTGCGAACCTTCTGGAAACAGCTAAAAGTTATATTTTCATAATTATCGCGGGACTTGTGGTAACTTATCTTTATGATGCCTGTGCGGCAGCGCTTCGTTCACTGGGAGACAGCGTGACACCACTTGTGATCCTGGCAATATCGGTTATCTTAAATATTATCGGAGATTTATTCTTTGTTGTAATATTAAAAAGTGGTGTAAAAGGTGCGGCAATCGCAACGGTACTTGCACAGTCGATTGCATTTATTGTTTGCTGGATTTATATGATAAAGCGATATGAACTTTTGAGGCTTGGTCGGGAAGATTTTAAAAACCCGAGTTCTGCAATGGTGAAAAATATGCTGAGTGCCGGTTTGTCTATGGGTTTTATGAGTTCTCTGGTCAATATTGGTTCTCTGACTTTGCAGACAGCGATCAATAAACTTGGAAGAGATTATATCGTGGCGCAGACAGCGGCAAGAAAGCTGACAGAAATGTTTATGCTTATGTTTGGCGTGTTTGGAAATACAATGGCAACCTATTGTGGGCAGAATCTGGGAGCGGGAAAGATAGACCGGATCAAAAGAGGAATCTGGCTTTCTATTTTATACACCTGTATCTGGTGTACATTTGCTATTATTGCAAGCTATACGATTGGAGATAAGCTTGTCTATCTGGTAACCGGAACAGATAATAAAAATGTAATTGAAAATGCAACCCGATACCTGAAGTTTGATACACTGTTCTACTATGTGACAGCGGTGATCTGTATTGTGCGAAATGCGATGCAGGGACTGGATGACCATATTACACCGATCGTATCAAGTACACTTGAGATGCTTGGAAAAATTGTAATCGCATTTACACTGGTTCCACATCTTGGATACACGGGGGTTATCATTGCGGAGCCGATTGTGTGGTTTGTTATGGTGATTCCGCTGATCGTGCAGATTTTCCGGATGCCGGTGCTGAAGCAGACAAGCCTTTCTTGACACTATTCATACGCCTGTGCTAGAATAGGCTTGTTTCAGAAAAATAAATACAGATGCGTAAGGTGTCAATCAGACGGAATGTCTGGATTGGTGAAAAGGGAAACAGGTGCAAGTCCTGTATGAACTCGTCACCGTAATTTGCAAGCTTAGGCTGTCATACCACTGGGAGACCGGGAAGGAAAGCCACAAGCGTCTGAGCAATCAGTCGGGAGACCTGCCTTTCGCAGTACAGGAACGGAAAGTTCATGCCACGAGTAACTGGCAGTACGAAAGATAGAAACTTCAGACTGATTTTGCAGAGGGCAAAATGTCAGTTTCTTTTTTGTACGCCCTCGTTAAATTTAGATACGGGGGATTTTTTTGCTTACAAAAAATATGCTGTAAAGTGTAATGAATATCATTCCGATTCCTGAAAGTATGACAAAAAAGTCAGGGAGGATCAAGATGAAGAAACGAGTATTAGTAGCATTACTGGCAACAGCACTTACGGTGTCTATGATGACTGGATGTGGAAGCAAGAAGACAGAGGACACTTCTTCTACAAAGACAGAAGAAACATCCGAAGACAGCGATCAGGAGACAGCAGACAAAGTGGCAAAGCTGATCGATGACATTTATGTACAGGAAAGAACAGACAAGACAGATGAACAGTGTAAGGCTGCAAAAGAAGCCTGGGATAAGCTTACTGATGCACAGAAAGAACTGGTAGAAGGCGAGAACGCTGATCCGGATTACTTCGGACGTGACACAGGAGACGCTTCCAAAGACGATCCACGTAACCAGGATGAGATCGGTGAGAACGAGCTTCTGGTAGTAAGCTTTGGTACTTCCTTCAATGACAGCCGTGCAGAGGATGTCAAAGGAATCGAGGATGCTCTTGCAGAAGCTTATCCGGACTGGTCTGTAAGAAGAGCATTTACAGCACAGATCATCATCAACCATGTACAGGCCCGTGATGATGAGAAGATCGACAATATGGATCAGGCACTGGAAAGAGCAGTCGACAACGGGGTTAAGAACCTGGTCGTACAGCCGACACATCTGATGCATGGTGCCGAGTATGATGAACTGACAGAAGCAGTTGAAAACTACAAAGATAAATTTGAATCTGTAAAAATTGCAGAACCACTTCTCGGTGAAGTCGGAGCGGATGAAACAGCGATCAATGAGGATAAAGCAGCTGTTGCAGAAGCAATTACAGCAGAAGCTGTAAAGACAGCTGGATTTGACAGCCTGGATGCGGCAAAAGAAGAGGGAACCGCATTTGTATTTATGGGACATGGAACTTCTCATACAGCAAAGATCAGCTATTCTCAGATGCAGGCACAGATGGAACAGCTTGGTTATGAGAATGTATTTATCGGAACCGTAGAAGGCGAACCGGAAGATACCGCTTGTGAAGCAGTAATTGAAAAGCTGAAAGATGCAGGATACAAGAAAGTAATTCTTCGTCCACTGATGGTTGTAGCAGGAGATCATGCAAACAACGATATGGCAGGCGATGATGACGATTCTTGGAAGAGCCAGTTTGAAGCATCCGGAGCATTTGACAGTATTGATACACAGATTGCAGGTCTTGGTGAGATCGATGCGATCCAGCAGCTTTATGTGGCACATACACAGGCTGCAATTGATGCAGAATAAATAAAAAAAGAGGGATTTATAAGATGAAAAAGAAACTGTTAGTATTGGTATTATCTGCTGTAATGGCAGTGGGAATGATGAGCGGATGTGGTGCAAAATCAGACACATCAGATACGAAAGCAAAGACAGCAGAAAGCTCTTCTGCTAAAGAAGAGGAAACAGAGGAACAGACAGAGTGTGAGCTTGAAGACGGAACCTACACAGCAGAGTTCAAGACTGACAGCGGAATGTTTCATGTAAATGAAGCGAATGACGGAAAAGGAACACTTACCGTAAAAGACGGAAAGATGACGATTCATGTCAGTCTGGTTTCTAAGAATATCGTCAACCTGTTTGAAGGAACATCCGAAGATGCACAGAAAGATGGTGCAGAACTTCTGGAACCTACAACAGATACGGTAACCTATAGCGACGGTGCAACAGAAGAAGTTTATGGATTTGATATTCCGGTTCCTGAACTGGATAAAGAATTTGATGTGGCTCTGCTCGGAAAAAAAGGAGTCTGGTATGATCATAAGGTAAGTGTGACCAATCCGGTGAAAGTCGAAGAATAATTGAAGATAAGTGAAAGGACTGTTTCCCTGAGAAATGGGAAATGGTCCTTTTTTTGCTTGGGCATGAACTGGATAACACTATACTTTTATATGTCAAATAGTGTATACTAGGCAGTGGAAGATCATACAAAAGAGAGAATGTTTTGTATATAAAAACTAAAATGTGGAGAGGAAGTTAAAATACGATGTACTACGTACCAGATGGCACAAAAGAGTGTGGATTTTATGAATGTAAAAAATGTGGGAACCGTTTCTTATCCTTACAGACAATGAACCGGATCCCATGTCCGGAATGTGAGGCAGAGATCGACTATGAGATCGGACCAGACGAATCCATGGAAGATGCTCTGGACACGGCAGAATTACTGGAAAAGATCATCGGTGAAGAAGAAGTAGAGAAAATGGATGGACTTCTGAGTCTTGCAATTACCGGTGGAGACTGTAACTGGATTTAATTTTCGGTTAAAAGTGTTGAATGGGTGGTTAGGAAAAACAAACGAAGTGTGTTATAATAGAAATATGAGTAAAAGAGGGAGAAAATAGATGGATATTCATGATTTGAAAATATTTCTGATGATCGCACAGGAAGGCAGTGTTTCCAAAGCATCCAAAATCCTTTATATGACACCGCAGGGAACAAGTAAGGTACTGAAAAACCTTGAGATAGAAATGGGTTGCCAGCTGTTTATCCGGGATAAGTCAGGGATGAAGCTTACAGAGAGCGGAGAGAAATTCCGCGAGTATGCGCTGAAGGATGTAGACGATTATTATCAGGTAAAGAAAGATATTCTGCATATTGAGCAGAGACAGAAGAAGGTTGTAGATCTTTTGTCAGCATATGGAATCTTGCGTCTGCTTACGCCGGACTGTCTTGTGGCATTTAGGGAAAAGTATCCGGATATCGAGTTCCATTACCGAGAATACCCGGATCTTCCAGTCGAACAGCTTTTTGCCGGTAATGAAGGAAATGTGGCATTTTCCATCGGAGATTTTGATGAGCATTTATATCAGGTTGTGCCGCTGGAAACATTTCCAATTAGGCTTCTGGTAAATGAAAAGCATCCGCTTGCACAGAAAGAAAGTGTTACGATTGAAGATCTGCAGGGAGAGCCGATGTTTATTGAGAGCAGTCAGTTTCATATCTATCATCTGATCGTAGAAAAATGTGAGAAAGCCGGTTTTGAGCCGGATATTATTTTTCAGACCAGCGGTTTCAGTCTGTGCCACAAGATGGTAAAGGAAAATAAAGGGATTTCTGTGGCAGTAGATTTTATTTATGATGACATGCGGGAAGACGGAATGAAGCTGATCCCGTTTTCTGATGGAAGATATGAATGGAAAGCCTGCATGATCACAAGACGGGATGAAGAAGAGAATGAAGGCGTGCAGTGTTTCCGGAAACACGTACAGGAATGGCTGCAAAAGATACGCTCAGGAGAGATTACACGATAAGAAAAAAGTTGATAAGTAGTAACGAAAAGTTGCGGGTAAGTCACAAATTATACAGAATGCATGAAAAAGCGGAGTATAGTTTGTGCCTTTTGGTCTACAATTCCATGGAAATAGATGATGACTATAATAATGGAATATTTATAGAAAAATTGAATTTGAATAAAATGTATAAAAGAATATAATGGTAATACATGGATGCTGGCAAAATATACAAATAATCGTGCTGGCACAAATATATTTTTTACAGGAGGATTTGAAAATGAATATTGGGGTAACAGAAATCAGTCCAAGAGAGGTGCAGAGAAAGGCAGAGAAATGTTTTAAAGATGGATATTACTGCTGTGAAGCTCTGGTCAGCACGATCCGCGATGAATTCAAACTGGATGTGCCGAAAGAGGTTGTAGCTATGGCATCCGGAATGGCAGTAGGAGCAGGAAAATCAGGATGTGTCTGCGGTGCATTTAACGGAGGAATTCTTGCACTTGGAATGTTCTTTGGACGTACCGAGCAGGATGGACCGACTAACCCGAAGAGTATCAAATGTATGGAGCTTACACACGAACTTCATGACTGGTTCAAGAAGGCAAATGGTAAAAATGCAATCTGCTGCAGAGTTCTTACAAAGGAATTCAATATGGGACAGGGTGAACACAAAGAACAGTGTATCTATTTTACAGGACTTTGTGCATGGAAGGTAGCGCAGATCGTCTGTCGTGAGCTTGGTATCAAGAATCTGGATGAAATTGATGAACCGTGCGAAAGAAGAAAAATTGCAGATATCTAAATAAAGTGGTAACGACAGCCGCTTGATGAGAGAAAGGGAAAGAAACAATGAAAGACGTAATTAAGAAAGTACCGATTCCGCTTTGCGGAGTCATGCTTGGCGCGGCAGCACTTGGAAATTTACTTCAGAGCTATTCAGAAGGAATCCGTTATGTATGCGGTATATTCGCAGCATTTCTTCTGATACTGGTGCTTTTGAAGCTGATCATGTTCCCGGGAGCAGTGAAAGAAGATATGGGAAATCCGATCATGGCAAGCGTATCAGGAACATTTCCGATGGCACTTATGATTCTCAGCACTTATGTAAAACCGTTTATCGGAAAGGCAGCTTATTACATATGGCTTCTGGCAATCATTCTTCACATCATTCTGATCATATACTTTACGGTGAAGTTTGTTCTGAAACTTCAGATGCCGAAAGTATTTGCAAGCTATTATATTGTATATGTAGGAATTGTTGTAGCGGCTGTTACAGCACCGGCTTATGAGCAACTTGGAATCGGAACCGCAGCATTCTGGTTTGGATTTGTAACACTGATCGTACTTCTTGTACTTGTAACCTATCGTTATGTGAAGTTTAAAGAAGTGCCGGATCCGGCAAAACCGCTGATCTGTATCTACGCAGCACCGACCAGCCTGTGTATTGCAGGTTATGTACAGTCCGTAACACCGAAATCATACGGTTTCCTGATGGCAATGTTTGTAGTTGCAACGGTTATTTATATTTTTGCCCTGGTAAAAGCAGTGGGATATCTGAAGATGCCATTCTTCCCAAGCTATGCAGCCTTCACATTCCCATTTGTTATCAGTGCGATCGCAAGTAAACAAACTATGGCATGTGCAGCAAATATGGGACATCCAATGCCATTCCTTCAGTATGTAGTTCTGATCGAGACAATTATTGCAGCAGCACTTGTTGTTTATACTTATGTTCGTTTTATGGGGGCTATTTTCGGAGGAAAGAAATAAAAGATTTGACCGGACAGATAAAAAAGGGTAAACTTAAATTTATCAAGAATATGTCGGATGAGGGACGTCCTAGACACCGCAAGGGGCCGAAGAAGCAAAGCGTAAGGTAACATCTTCCTTTCGTGGAAACTGACAGGCAAAAAGGAAGGCGACCTGACGAATCTTTGGAGAGTGTGCAAAGAAAGCACCACCTACGAGGCTAGAACCAACTGGTAAAAGGACAGAGAAAACAGATGAACGATTTTTTTCGTGTATCTGTTTTTTTCTGCCCTTTTTATATGGGCACTAATATGAGATGAGACTGTTAGCAGGCAGTACGTGGTGGCATACAAAAGTAATATCCGAGGAAGAAGGGAAAGGGCATTTTTTGAATAAAATTTGACAGAAGAAAAAGAAAAGCTGGAGGAAAAAAAGATGAGAATGATGCTTGTGGGAGCCGGTGCTGTCGGTGAAAGTATTTTAAAAGTAATGCAGTGGAGAGACCCAAAGGGAGAATGGCTGAAATATGTGCTGGTCTGTGACTATGATCTGAAAAGGGCAGAGGAAGTTGTCGGTATGATGAAGGGGGATTCCCGTTTTGAAGCTTCTAAGATCGATGCGACAAATACAGAGGAAATGGCAGAAATGATCCGGGAACATAAGATTGATTTTGTGATGGATGCAGCACCACCTTTTGCAAGTAATATGATTTTTGACGCTGCATTTAAAACGGGTGCAGATTACGGAAGCATGGGAACCTGGTCGGTTCCGATGGAAAATCCGGCTTACGGACTTGGTATTGAGAACAGCTATACTGAACCGATGACAAAATACAATTTTGACCGTCATGAAGCCTGGAAGAAGCAGGGGAATATGGCTGTGATCTGTATGGGAATCGATCCGGGTGTTGTAAATGTATTTGCAAAATACGCGGCGACAGAGCTTTTGGATGAAATAACAGAAGTTCATGTAAAAGACGGCGGAAATCTGTCTGTTCCGGGTGCAGATCCGGATGACATTATGTTTGGATTCAACGTGTGGACCGTGCTGGATGAGGTAATGAACCCGAATGTTGAGTATGATAAGGAGAAGGGCGGATTTATCGTAGAAAAAGCATTTGCAGGGCAGGAAATCTATGAGATGCCGGAAGGAGTAGGAAAAAATACCCTGGTAAAGGTAGAGCATGAGGAAGTTGTGACGATGGCACGCTACTTAAGCCAGTATGGATTGAAAAAGGCAACCTTCAAGATCAGTCTTGATGAGAATCTGATCACGGCACTTAAGGTGCTGGATAAGCTGGGACTTCGCAGTATCAAGCCGGTGCAGGTAGGGGATGTGAAGGTAGTTCCAAGAGATGTGGTTGCAGCCTGTGCACCGCAGCCAAAAGATATCGGAGATGAGATGACCGGAAAAATGCTGGTCGGAGTACATTGTGTCGGAAAGAAAGACGGAAAGGAAAAAGAATACTTCTTGTATCAGCCATTTGATAATCAGGAGTCTATCGAAAGATGGGGAACCCAGGCTGTTACCGCCCAGACAGGATTTGGAGCAGCACTTGCACTGGAGCTGATCGGAAGAGGAATCTGGAAAGAAGCTGGGGTCTATGCACCGGAATATTTTGATCCGAAACCATACCTTGAATTAATGAAAGAAAGTGGTTATAAATACGGAATTATAGAGAAATAATCTGGATGCGCTCAGAGATGGTCTGAGAAAATAAACAAAATAAAGTTACGCGCAAAACGGTACAAAGTCATAGAAGAACTTTGTACCGTTTTGTGTGTGACAGGAAATCAGATCAACTTACACTCTTTGGCCCATTTGGTGACAAAGGTAAGAAACTTATCAAGTGCAGGAGAGAGTTCAGGTGTATCCAGATAGGCTACGGACAGATTCCTGCGGAAGTGTTCGGTAAAGGAACGGACACAGACGTTGAATGGAATATTATGAAGCAGAAGTTTGGGAAGTACAGTGATGCCAAAGCCCTGTTCCACCATTTTAATCGCGGTATAGTCTTCATTGATCCGAAATCTTACGTTAGGCGTGATATGGTTTAATCGGAATAATTTTCCGGTTTCATAATCAAAATCATCGGCGGAGAGAACAAAATCCTGTCCGTCAATATCGGCAAAAGATACCGTCAGCTGATCGGCAAGAGGATGGTCCAGGGAAGTAACCAGAACCAGTTCGTCGGTGCCGACAGGCAGATTTTGGAAATCCTTTGCGACATATTGCGAAACAAAGATACAGTCCAGTTCTTTTTTGCGAAGCTTTTCCGTCAGGTTCTGAAATCCGTCAACATAGAGCCGAAAGGTGATATTCGGGTATTCGGCAGAAAAATTTTTCAGTACTCCGGGGAGCCAGTTATAGGCAATGCTCTGCACCGTTCCGATGCGGATAAAACCACTGTCCAGATTGTTGATATTTGAGACGATCTGATCGATCCGTGTATTGGCGGAGCGGATATGCATAAGTTCTTCAAAGATGGGTTCTGTTCCGGGAAGTGCTTCCATTCCGTTTTTTGAACGCTTGAACAGCTTAAGACCAATCTCTTTTTCATAATTGCGGATAGTCTGGCTGACAGCTGACTGTGTGTAGTTGTGTTTTTGAGCAGCTTTTGAGATGCTCTGATTCTCATAGACATCAAGAATCACATCGTATTTAGACATGATGAAACCTCCCGTGGTGTTGATAAACAATGCTCTTTTACTATCTTACTTAATATAAGGAAGATAATCAATATCCGTGGGATTTTATTATAAATTTGTAACTGTTCAGAGCCAAGCAAAATTTCATAAAACAGGTGTAAAATGCTTGCATTTTTAAGACTGTTTTTGAAATTTTATTTGGCGGATACGCCACACCGACGAAATGCGTAGCATTTTGGAGGTTGGCTCTGAACAGTTACATAAATTTTTTTAAAATCAAACATAAGAAAAAGTGAAAATATAAGCGCAAATCAAAGAGTTAACAATGTATTAAGAAAAAGTGAAGTCTGATATCAGTTTTACAGACTTTTCAATGACCGGAAACTGGAATAGCATAGAACAGGGGAATGAAATTCAAAGGAGTTTAAGTGTATCATGAATTAAAGGAGAAGAATAATGGGATACAATTACTGGAACGGAACAGAAGCGGCACACCGCCGTGTTATGATGAAGGCGGCAGGATATTCGGATGAAGATATCCGTCAGAAACCGCATATCGGAATACCGAATTCTTACATGGCAGGTTCTCCCGGAACTGCGCATCTTCGCCAGGTGACAGAAGCTGTAAAAGAGGGAATCTGGGCAGCAGGAGGAATTCCGGTAGAATTCGGAATCCCGGCTACTTGCGGAAATGTGGCAAATGGTGCGGATGAGATGAAGTATGAGCAGGTGGGAAGAGATATCGTGGCAATGTCCATCGAATTTGTATCCAGAATACATAATTTCGATGCGATCTGCTGTGTGGCATCCTGTGATCTGATCATTGCCGGATGTTATCTGGCAGCGTGCAGATTGGATATTCCGGCTCTGGTAGTGACCGGGGGATCAATGCAGGCCGGAAATTACTGTGGTAAGACAGTTGTAGAGGCAGATCTGGATGCGGCAAGATTCTCAGGTGCTTCCGAAGCTGAGTTATTTGAAATGGAAGAAAGCGTCTGCCCGTCTTTCGGTGCATGCCCTTCTATGGGAACAGCCAATACGATGCAGATGTTAGGTGAGGTATTGAACCTTGTTATGCCGGGAACATCTACGATTCCTGCATCAGATAATGCAAGACTTCGTGCTGCAAGAACAGCAGGAAAATACATGGTACAGCTTGCCAGATCCGGAAAGACACCAAAAGATCTGATCACCAAAGATGTTCTGGAAAATGCGATCATGTTTGATATGGCAGTTGCAGGATCAACCAATGCGGTACTGCATATCCTGGCATACGCATATGAACTTGGTATCAAGCTTACACTGGCAGATTTTGAAAAGTATGCGAAGGAAATTTACTGCATCAATGCAGTGATTCCAAGCGGACCGTATACAGTTGTAGATTTTCATTATGCCGGCGGTGTAAAGCAGGTCATGAAGCAGCTTGCCGGTAAAATCCATACCGATGCGCCGACGATTTACGGGGATACAACTTGGGGTGAACTCCTCGATTCTGTGAAAAGCGCGCCAAATAAAGTCATTCATTCGCTGGAAGATCCTGTAGCAAAAGAACCGGGACTTAAAATCATGCGGGGAAATATTTCTCCGGCAGGGGCGATCGTACGTCCGACAGCAGTATATGAAGAAGTAAAATACATCAAAGGTGCGGCAAAAGTGTATGAATGCGATCAGGATGCATATAGAGCCATTATGGCAGGCGAGATTGTTGCGGGGGACATTCTTGTTATTCGCTATGAAGGCTGTAAAGGAGCACCGGGTATGAAAGAGCTGATGCTTAGTATCGATGCGCTGATCGGACTTGGACTTGATAAAAAGGTCGGGCTTATCACAGACGCGCGTTTCTCCGGATTCAACTACGGAGCAATCGTCGGACATGTTTCTCCGGAAGCTTATGACGGCGGTGTGATCGCTTTGATCGAAAATGGTGATGAAATTGAGATGGACATTGCAGGGGGAACCGTCAATCTTCTCGTATCCGATGAGATTTTAGCAGAAAGAAGAAAATCCTGGGTACGTCCGCCGCTTAAGCAGCAGAAGGGTGTTTTAAATATTTACGCACAGAACTGCAGACCGGCAGAAGAAGGCGGTGCAATGCAGCCATGGGCACTGGATGCAGACTACGGATATCATCACGAATAAAAGTATTGGTATGGATAAGGAGAGAACGGGTATGTTATTGCTTTCAAAAGAGGATATTAAAAGTGTAATTACAATGAAAGATATGATCGAAGCGGATAAGCAGGCATTTAAGATGGTTGTCGATGGTACGGTAGATACACCGCTTCGTACAGTCATCAATGGAAAATATGACGGCGCATTTCTGTTTATGCCGGCCTATGCTCCGGAATTAGATGCAGCAGCCATGAAGGTGATCAACATTTTTCCACACAATATCGATAACAATCTGATGACATCACCGGCGCAGACTATGCTGATCGACGGAAAGACAGGATATGTGATCGCGATGCTGGATGGAACTTATGTGACACAGCTTCGTACGGGGGCCTCTTCCGGTGCAGCATTCGATCTGCTTGGAAAAAAGGAATGTAAAAAAGGTGCAATGATCGGTACAGGGGGACAGGCAGCAGCTCAACTTGAGGCAATGCTCGCAGCAAGAAAGCTGGAAGAAGTAAAGATTTTTGACCTGAATGAAGAAAGATGCAAAGCATTTGCCGAAGAAATGCAGAAGGGACTGGCTAAATACGGTGCAAAAATCATACCGGCCAAGGATTCAGATGACTGTATCGAAGATGCAGATCTTATTATCACAGTGACTCCTTCCGCAAAACCGGTATTTGACGGAACAAAGGTAAAAGCCGGTGCAACCATCAGCTGCGTAGGTACCTATGAACCGCACAAGCATGAGCTGGATCCGGCGGTTTTACCGAGAGCATCTAAGATCATCTGTGATTCAAAAGAGGCGGCACTTTCAGAAACGGGGGATCTTCTGATTCCGATCGCAGACGGAATCATTACAGAAGAGGATGTGCTTGGAAGTCTTGGAGATGTGATCAATGGAAAGATCAAAGGACGTGAAAATGACGAAGAAATTATCGTATATGAAACTGTAGGAGTTGCTGCGCAGGATCTGGTGGCAGCAAAGGTGATTTATGATAAGGCAGTAGAAGCCGGAAAAGGACTTCGCTGGGGAGAATAATCTAAAAAGAGGATGTAAATACAAAAAACACGGAATATTTCCGTGTTTTTGTATTTTAAAGAATAGCTTTGTGATAAGATAAACAAGAACAATAATTTAAAGAAAAGGAAACAAGAGAAATGCTAACTACATGGATTCAGGCAGTATACCAATTTTTATGGGGAGATCTTTTAAGGATACCACTTCCGGGAGGCTCCTCTTTTGGTGTGTCACTGCTTATTATTTTGCTGATTCCCACAGGAATCTATTTTACGATCAGAACAAGATTTTTGCCGGTTCGTCTTTTTGGGGATATGGTTCGCGCGCTTACCGGGAAAAAGAAGGAAGATGGCAGTCTGTCGACTTTTCAGACACTGATCGTCTCAACTGCAACAAGAGTCGGAATGGGAAATCTGGTAGGAGTAGTCGCTGCCGTTTCCGCAGGCGGTGCCGGTGCGGTATTCTGGATGTGGATCACAGCAGTCATCGGTTCTTCAACCGCATTTATCGAGGCAACGCTGGCACAGCTTTATAAAGAGAAAGATCCGCTTTACGGAGGCTACCGCGGAGGTCCGGCATATTATATGCATCATTATGTAGAGAGACGGACCGGAAAGACAAAGAAACATGTCTGTATTGCGGTGCTCTTTGCAATCTCAGGGCTTATCTGCTGGGCCGGGATCAGTCAGGTGATCAGTAATTCGGTTGCATCTTCTTTTGAAAATGCATTTGGGATTCCGCCAATTTTTACGACGGTGATTCTGGTAGCCGTTGCGGCAGTGATCGTACTGCGAAAAAATGCCACAGTAAAGGTGTTGGATATTCTGGTTCCAATCATGGCAGTCTGCTATTTTGTGATTACGATAGTCATTATCTTATTGAATATCCGAAGCCTTCCGGGTGTATTTGAGCGGATTATCCAGGAAGCGTTTGGAATCCGTCAGGCAGCAGCCGGAGGGTTCGGAGCAGTTCTTATGAATGGTGTAAAAAGAGGGTTATTTTCCAACGAAGCGGGTTCGGGATCAGCACCATGCGCAGCTGCGGCTGCAGAATGTGATACGCCTGTAAAAGCAGGATTTATACAGGCATTGGGTGTATTTATAGATACAATTGTGATCTGCAGCTGTACGGCGATGATCATGCTTCTTGTGCCGGAAAAGATGATAGCAGGACTGGAAGGAATGGAGCTTTTGCAGACAGCAATGAATTATCATCTCGGTAAATTTGGCGTGATCTTTATTGCGGTTACGTTGTTCCTTTTCAGCTTTTCAACGTTTCTTGGAATCCTGTTTTATGCAAGAGGAAATGTGGCATATCTTTTAGGGGATAAGTGGTGCTGGCAGACAGCATATAAAATCCTCGCACTTGTGATGCTCTTTATCGGAGGAATTGCGGCTTATCATATTGTATGGGATCTTGGCGATGTGGGAATCGGACTTATGACGATTTTTAATATTGTGACTTTGTATCCTATGGGTGGAGAGGCACTGGAGGAATTGAGGAAGTACGAAAAAAATAAACAGTAGGAGGAACTGGAGAATGTCAAAAGATGAATATTTAATTACAGATGCGCCTCTTAAAGCATTAACTGTTTTTGCAATGCCTATGATTTTAGGCAGCTTTTTTCAACAAGTATATAATATGGCCGATTCTATTATCGTAGGTCAGTTTGTTGGTTCGTCTGCACTGGCGGCAGTCGGTGCCTGCGCTGCACTTACGAATGTCTTCATTTGTATAGCATTGGGTGCCGGTGTAGGTGCAGGAGTGCTCGTGAGCCGTTATTTTGGAGCCAGAGATTATAGTAAAATGAAAACAATCGTGTCAACATCATTGATCAGCTTCCTGATTCTAAGCGTACTTCTGGGCATATTTGGCTTTTGTTTTTCCCATTCGATGATGAGTTTATTACAGACACCTGTTGATATACTGGATGAAGCAGTACTGTACCTTCGTGTTTATTTTGTGGGATTTCCGTTTCTGTTTATGTATAACATCCTTTCAACGATGTTTACCTCGATCGGTGAATCAAAGATTCCATTGGGACTGTTGATATTTTCTTCTATTTTGAATATTTTTATGGATCTCTGGATGGTGGCCGGACTTGGTCTCGGTGTGTTTGGTGCAGCCCTTGCGACTCTTATAGCACAGGGAATTTCTGCGGTGTTTTCACTTTTTCTTTTCCTTAGCCGGATGCGTCGATATAAAAGTCGCTTTGACTGGTTTGACAGGCAGGAGTTACATTCCATGCTTCAAATTGCTGTACCTTCGGTTCTTCAGCAGTCTACAGTGTCCATCGGTATGATGATCGTACAGGCTGTTGTAAATCCTTTCGGTACACAGGCACTTGCGGGTTATGCGGCGACGATGCGGGTAGAGAATGTTTTTTCATTGATTTTTGTATCCATTGGCAATGCGGTTTCCCCATATGTTTCCCAGAATCTTGGTGCAAAGAAAATTGAACGGATCAAAAAAGGATATCACGCTGCACTGGTGTTAGATGTATGTTTTGCAGTTCTTGCTTTTATAGTCATTGAAACATTGCATACTCAGATTTCCTCACTATTCCTTGGTAAAGATGGAACTGCCCTGGCTTATCAGGTATCCGAGGGTTATATGAGATGGCTCGGTTACTTCTTCATCTTTATGGGAATCAAAATGGCAACCGATGGGGTCCTTCGTGGTCTTGGAATCATGCGCCCGTTCCTTATTGCAAATATGGTGAATCTGGCGATCCGTCTGTCGGTTGCTTTGATTTGTGCACCGCGTTTTGGCATTGTGTTTGTCTGGCTTGCTGTACCAGCAGGTTGGTTTGCAAACTTTTTAATATCCTATGTGGCTCTTCGGAGATCATGGCCGACTGATAAAGAGGTGCAATCTCGATAGCCTAAAGTAATTTAAAAGGAGAAATTTATAGTATGAACGATAAATGTGTGGTATTGAATGCAAAGAAAATGAATTTTGATGGGAAACTGGATTTTTCTGTTTTATCTTCTGATGTTACAGTATATGATGACACAACAGAACAGCAGCTGACAGAGCGTATTCAGGGAACAAATATCATTGTAACAAAGGAGATGCCTGTGAATGCAGAAATGATACAGAGATTCCCGGAATCTGTTAAACTGATCTGTGAGGCAGGTACAGGATACAATAATATTGATCTTGAGGCAGCACGAAAGAAGGGGATTACAGTCTGTAATATTCCGGCATACAGCACAGAACGTGTGGCACGTACTGCGATCATGATGATATTGAATCTGAGTTCTGCAATGCAGGTACAGATGAAGATGCTGGCATGCGGAAATCATGACAATTTTACCAGAAAATATAACAGCTATTAAATCACTTAGAACAGGTGAAATCTCAATCGAAATTTAAGTAACAGACTGTATAGATGAAAAGGGAAGTTTTTTACAGCCCCTTTTTCCATTAAAAAGTGTGGGAAATGTCTAGGAAATCAAAATTAAAAACTAATACCAAAAAATGAATAATTTTAAAAAAGTGGGAATAGAATAATGACAGAAGGCACAGAGTGTGATAATATCAGCAAAACTTTAAAAAATGACCAGAGTGAGATAACCAGAAAGACGGTGTCAAAATACATTGGTTATTTGGAACATGCCTTTCTGTTCTATGAGGCAAAACGGTATGATTTAAAAGGGAAAAAATATCTGGCAAATAATAGTAAATATTATCTTTGTGATACATCATTTCGTTATGCAGTCAATGGTACACGAAACATGGACTTTGGAAGAGTTTACGAAAATATTGTTTATCTGGAGTTGCGTAGAAGAGGATATGAGGTATATGTGGGAAAACTCTATAAAAAAGAAGTGGATTTTGTAGCTAAGAAACGTGAGGCTCAAATATATATTCAGGTAAGCGACAATATTTCAGATGAAAAAACATTTGAAAGAGAATATTCGCCTTTGCTTGCAATAAGAGATGCATATCCTAAGATGATAATTGCAAGAACACATCATGAAACTTATGATTATAAAGGAGTGCAAGTGGTTGATATCTGTAGATGGTTACGAGAATAGTACCAATTACTGAGCACATTAACAATGTACAATTTGACTGAACTTAGTGATTATGAATTCCTATGGAGAACAGATAGAGAAGCAGGTTTTATGTACAGCATTCTCTGCTACATGTGAAAAGAGAAAGTCTATTTTAGTAAGGATGATATAGAAACTACATTACATTTGGTATCTAATGATTTACATATGGCAGAGCTTTGGGGGCAGTTTCAAAAAAGCAATTATCCAGAAATTTTCCAGACAGCGTCTGGAAAATCTGTGAGTTTATTATCATGGTCGCATTATGCAGTGTTATTGCAAGTTAAAGATAAAGAAGCTATTACTATCGTATGCTCAAAACGCAGAAGGCAATGTTTTATCTTCAACAGAAGGAAAAAGAATAGATAAAGATAGAGGGTTTCGAATGAGCACAGAAAGCAAGACCAGAATGACGGAGGGGAGTATCGCCAGGAGGATCATTTTATTTGCCATCCCATTATTTTTGGGAAATTTGTTTCAGCAGTTATATAATACGGCCGATTCCCTGATCGTAGGGAATTTCCTTGGAAGTAATGCACTGGCGGCGGTCAGTTCGTCGGGCAATCTGATCTTCCTTCTGGTCGGTTTTATCAACGGAATCGCCATGGGTGCCGGGGTTGTTATCGCCAGGTATTATGGAGCAAAAAAGAAAGACAGTCTGCAAAAGTCGATACATACAACAGTGGCCTTTGGAAACGTGGCCGGGCTTGTACTGACGGTTGTCGGTATTCTTCTGGCACCGAAGATTCTGGTACTGATGGGAACACCGGCAGATGTACTTCCGGAATCGATTGTATATTTTCAAACCTATTTTGCAGGTTCTCTGGGTGTAGTCATGTACAATATTTTCGTGGGAATCCTGCAGTCGGTGGGGGACGGCCGCCATCCGCTGATCTATCTGATTATTTCCTCCTGTGTGAATGTGGTGCTGGATATCTTCTTTATCGCAGGACTTGGCATGGGAGTGGGATCGGCAGCCCTGGCAACGGCTATATCCCAGTTTGTCAGCGCGATTCTCTGTA
>ERZ857922.2226-NODE-2226-length-20423-cov-9.495581_pt1 | contig 20423 bp, 16 predicted proteins | sample MGYA00519579_ERZ857922 | MGnify/ENA primary metagenome ERZ857922 (study PRJEB31778, sample SAMEA3449375) | human gut metagenome | biome: human gut; feature: human-associated habitat; material: faeces | place: United Kingdom | collected 2010/2012 ... | reverse complement strand
TTTCGACAAAATTCGACATCATTGTCCGATAATTGCAAAAAGTTTCTTGGCTTTCATCCCACGGTTAAAACCGTGGGCTTTCCCACCCGACTTTTGTAAATTTCAGAATTTACTGCCACCTGAAATGCCTGATTCCCAGGATTTACAAACATGCCCATACTTTCTCATTCCTTTCTGTTAATTTGGTTTCACCATAACCCGACATTTTTTATGATAAAATGCAATTCCATATTTCAAGATTTTCCGATAACCTTTGTTACACAGCTCCTGCACATAGTTTTTATCCTCGATTTGCTGTAACGCTCCACGGCAGTCTGTATCAAGGTTCTTTTCATCGCTACTATATTTTAGCTCAATCACAACTCCAATCTCATTCTCTGGTTCTGTTGTCTCTATAAGAATATCGCTAAAGCCATCGCCGGACTCTCGATTGGATAAAATCTCCCAGTCTCGCCTGTATCCTAAAATTCCAATCATCAATCCATGATAGAAATTTTCGTGAAGCGATCTGGCAAAATTATCGCGAATGCTAATCGTTTTTTCCATGTACTCAGTCAGTAGCTGTTCAACAGCCGCTTCATTTGCCGATACGATTGCATTGCAAAAGTCTTCAAGCAACTTGCCGTTTTGGGCAACCTCCTTGCGAAACAAGGTTAACACACGCTCAATGATAATATTGCAAATCTCTCGATTGGGAACTGCAAGGCGGTAATATCCATTTCCGATATAACCGCGCTGCGTCAGATAGCCTGTCATAAAAAGTGTACTCCACAGATTGTCGATACTTGAATACAATTCCTTATACGTTATCATTTCATCTACCTTTTGTGTGATAAACTCGCCGTTTACCAACCGTTCCAACTCACCTTTTGTCAACATTCCGGGATCATTGATACTGTCGATGAAATGATTGATCACATCATTTCCACTTGTATTCATCCAATAATTTTTCGGCTCTGCATTTGGATTGCTGCGATGGTCATCGCAATAATTCACAACATCCCACGGACAATAGACATCCGCATTACCAAAGCGATAGCCATCGTACCATTCCCTTACCTGATTAAAATGACGATCCAATCCATAATATTTTAGCATTGATTTCACTTCTTCATTTGTAAAGCCAAATGTCTCATCAAACTCAACATCGGTAATTGAATACACCTTAAAATTATTTAAGCCCGTGAAAATACTTTCCTTTGCAATACGCAAACACCCCGTCAGCACAGCAAAAGCAAGACTCTCATTCGTCTTTAATACATTTCCAAAAATATTCCGAATCAAAAGAACCATCTCGTCATAAAAGCCATTTTCATATGCCTTTGCTAACGGCACATCGTACTCATCAATCAATATAACCACTTTTCGATTAAAATGTTTTTCAAGAAGCTTTGTCAGCCATAACATACTTGAACTCATAATTTTCATATTCATATCATCATCAAGCAGCTTACAAAATCTTTCTTTTTCATAATCGGTCAACCTACCGCTATTCTGCAAAAATTGAAAGCTCGCTGCACTCTGATTTATAATCTCTACGAGTTGGACAACTGCCTCTTGATAAGATGCTGCATCCACACCTTTTAAACTAATTGCAATCACAGGATACTTTCCCATATATCGCTCACACAGCGCCGCATTTTTTGAAATATGAAGCCCTTCAAATAAAGAGGGATCCGTTCCTATTTCAAAAAATCGTTTTAACATACTCATGTTTAATGATTTTCCAAAGCGGCGCGGCCTGGTAAACAAGGTTACTTTGCTTCTCTTTTCAAGAACTTGCTCAATCAATGCCGTTTTATCAACATAATAATAGCCTTCCTCTCGAATCTCTTTAAAATCTTCGATTCCAATCGGAAGCATGAATTGATTTTCCATAATCCCTCCTTCTGCTTTCTGAAAAGCGATGTCATCTCAAAAGTTCACACTGTTGTTTTTTGTTTGTATACTTATATGTTACCTCAAGTCAAGTAATTATGCAAGCACTTTTTGTAAAAGAAAAAGCGCTGCTCTTTGCAGCGCCCCTTCCATTTTTCTCAGGAAACTTCTTTTTCTGCCATCAGTTCCATGATAAGCTTATCTTTTAATAAGAAACGATACATGAGAAAGATAACTGCAAGCACTGCGATCGCGCAGATCACGACCACCCACACAGTCTCATTATAAAAAAGTTTCCATTCCAGATTTACCACAACAGCGCCATAATTGCCGATGCTTGCGCGCCTATACGCCCGAATTCCCTCTATGACTGCTGACACCGCACATGCAAGCAGCGCCATCACTGCATATCGCATTGCAAGAATCTCCTGCGTTTCCTTTGGACTGATGCCACACAGCCCCCAAACGCCAATTGCATACTTACTGTTTTGGATTTCAAGAAGCGAAATAATTCCAAGCGAACATATTGTAATCAGCACAATAAGCACACAAAGAATTCTTTGATGCTGTGTGTATTCATCATTTTCCTGCTGAATCTTTCGTGTCATGTCCGCCACGGATTCGCACCAACCATGATATTTATAGCGATCTAGCACATTTAAAATCTGATTTTCCACCTCATCCGGCGAAGAACCATCCTCAATCTGAAAATACATACTCTCTCGGAAATTGTTGTAGGAACCGCTGTAATACTCAGGCGATGTACCAACCATAAGCGTCCAATCCAGATTGATACAGCCACCAGACCCCTTATGAGCACCGTTTATCAAATACCGACTTCCTGATGCCAAAATTCCAACCACACAGTACGTCTTATTTTCATGATGAAGAAGATCTCCCTCATGAAGCAGCTCCCGAAACTGATATCCTACAATCACAGGGATATTCCCATCTGCGTCCTCCTGTGGAATCGCAATGTCACTTCCATCAATCATGCGAATTTTGCAAAAATCCCACGCGTCTCCGTAAATCCACATCGTGCGCGCATAACCTGCCTGCAAAAATTCATCGCTCTCACGGCTTCCATGTGCTCTCGCATAAGACAAATACGATTCCTGCTGAAACTCCTCAAAATTTAATCCATTATATTGATATGTGCCAAACCAGGAAACGCCATCTAACGCACGCAGTTCATCCATCATTGTACCGATAACCGTATTATCCAGCTCATAATCCTGCGTAAGGAAACGCGTGCATTCCAAATATTGCATTTTGTCTGCATCAAAATTTTGTATTTTTTGATATTCCGCTATCCATCGCCCACTGTTTCTGTATTCCGTCCACATTCGCCCAAACAGAGAAAAGCAGATCAGACCAATCCAAAATAAAATCACCGAGACAAGCAATTTTTTTCTTGCCATCCGAAGTGCAATTGCCATCTTATTTCGTATTTTCATAAGCCCATTCCTCCCTTTCCAGAAAGAATTTTTACCGGATGACTTCTCGCTACAACAAAAACTGGCACTGCCGTCTCCACAAGAAGCACACTGCAAAAATAGACTGCTCCAATCCATATCGTTTTCCACACATCACTTGCCGCCATCGGCAAGATGCTTCTTTGCATATTCAAACTGAACACAACATGAACCACAAAATACAGACAGAAGGATGCCATCAGCTCCACCAGATTTTCCACAAACACAAGAAGCGCAATCGTACGTATCTCTTGCCCCAAAATTTTACGGACTGCAAGCTCCGGCATTCTGTTTTTCACACGATATGCCGCAATCAGTAGAATCAATAACAGACAAAGCAAATACAAACCAACCTGATACGAAAGATCCGATAAATTCGCCTGTTGATTGATCTGCGGATAGGTGATTGCCGACACCTGCACCTTCGCCTTGGCATCGTATCCTACGATCTGCTCATACAGCGATTGCAGCACAGGCTGAAGCGACACCGAGTTACTTCGCACATTCAGCGTTATGTTTCCATTTTCCATAATTCGACTTTTCTGTGCTTCGCTTAACGAATCATACGGCACCACAATTCGATAATTTTGAAAGTCAGAACCTGTATTGCCGATAATTCCTGTTACTCCATATTCTCTGTTTTCCAGCTCCAGATAGCGTGTGCCATCTGCATCTTTTCTAATAAAATCACCGTAAATTTTACCAACAGCCGCCGTCTGTCCACACTCAGGAAGTGTTCCTTCCAGCAATGAAAATGGAAGTTCTTCCTTTGCTACAACAGAAACATATAGCATCGGCTGAATATCCGCTTGCGAAAGAAACGAATAAAATGGCTGAATCAAAATACTCACACCATCCTCTACCGCAAGGTGCGGCAGCCATTCCCATATCGCTGCATCATCCGACTTGATCTTAATACTCGCTTCCTCATTTGCCATAAACGATGCATAGTCACGCTCATACTGGGATGCCCGATTCAATTCCCCTGTGACATCAAACAAAATAAACTGCAAAATCATACAGGCAAACAGCATAACCGCGGTGATAATCTTATGCCTCCTGCATCGCCTGAGAATTCCTCTTATGATTCGTATCATCTGTGTCATCCGCATTCTCCCCTTCCTCATAAAGAATTCCATCACGAATCAGCACAATTCGGTCTGCATACTCTGCAATCTCCCTTTCATGTGTGATCAGCACAATCGTCTTTCCTTCCCGATGAAGTTCCTGAATCATCGCCATCAATGCATGAGAATTCTCCGAATCGAGTGCTCCCGTCGGCTCATCTGCTAAAAAAATCGGTGTATCTGCTGTAAATGCACGCGCAATCGCTGCCCGCTGCTTCTGTCCTCCAGAGCATTGTGACGGATATTTCGATGCAATCTCTTCGATCTTCAATTTCTTTAAAATCGCCTCTGCCCTTTTGTGGCGCTCCCGCCTCGGGACATTCTGAATTTCAAGAGGAAATTCAATATTCTCTTGTATCGTATAATCTTCCATCAACGCAAAATCCTGAAAAACATAGCTGATATACTTCTTGCGATACTTGTGCAACTCTCTTTCCTTTTTTCCGTACAATTCCTGTCCATCCAACAAAAACGAACCTTCCGTAAGACCATCCAGACATCCAATGATATGAAGCAATGTCGATTTTCCTGATCCAGACGGTCCCATTACTGCAACAAACTCACCACGTGCGACCTGAAAATTGACTCCATTTAAGGCTCTTGTCTGTGCCGTTCCCTGCCCATAAATTTTTACTGCATTTTTTAACTGTATCATATTCTACCTCATCCGTATTACAAATTTTATCTTTGAGAAAAACGATATCAGTCAGTCATCCTAACTAATACCGTTTTTCTCTTATATTATTCCGTTGCTTCTCTCTCCACCGCTGCCAAAATCATTACTGAATAAAACAGCTTTTCCTTATCCTCTTCCTTCGTATGATCGGTTAAAACACCAATCACACTTTCCGGCATTTCATCTATATCCAAAAAGATCTGATTCGACTCGGTGACATTTTCCTGCTCCCACAAAATAGTACCTTCTCCATCCTCCACACTCAAATCAAAGGCACCGCCTGCCACAGTCATCATAATATAAATCCGTCCCTGATACCCTGCTGTCACTTGCTGTCCCGAGCCTCGCATCTCATGTGCGCCAAGTCCATAAAACTTTTCGCCTTTGCATAGATTCAAATCCTGAAAAAACACAGAATAGCCATCCCTTGCCATTACGCTCTCAATCGCCGCTGATGCCCAATTGGTATAGTCATTTGAATCGAATTTGGATTCATCTTTCAAATTTGGATATGCAAGTGGCTTGTTCCACTGGCAGCTTTTGCTCTGTACGAGTGATTCATAATACCCTTTTTCTGCAGTCTCTTCTACATTCTCATTTGCAGCCTCATTTACTTCACCACTCTGCTCACTCTGATAAGAAAACGTATAATCTTTCACTGTTTTCTTTATATCTAAAGATGATTTATTGCATCCTATAAGCAGAGTACACAAGCAACTAATTAATAAAACAAAAATTTTTCTTCGTTTCATCTTATTTATTAATATACATATCAAAAGAATGAAGGACAAGATAATCTTCTATTCTTAGTCTTACTGTACAGTTTTTCCAATTTGCCGCCGTACACGCTACATAATTCGAGTACCCATCTATTCCAAAACTCCATTCGCTTCCTCTAATAACTGTTGGATTTCCAGGTCCAGCGTATACTACTTCATGAACGTCTACTGCAAAACCACTTCCTATAATATATGCACATCCAGTTCTAAATGATGTAGTTCCACCTTCCAACCATACATCTGCTCTTTTCTCTCCAAAACGGTTATCATACAATGTACCTGAAGTATGACTACTTCCCGCAAATACAACCATTACTGATAACATTAAAACAGATATCATCACGCTTATACTTATTTTTCCCTTCATAAAAACCCTCCTTTAAAATATTTATCATATAATTGTTCGATCTTGATAAGCTTATCGTGTCTCTACTATAGCAAATGTAAATAAGTTTATGTAAAACTGTCCTTAAAATCGACATTTTTGACTTTCAAATCAACTTTTCTTTGCTTATTCACCCCAATATTTCTGGATAAGTTGTTTGAAATACTTTATTTTCCCTCTGCTTATCCAGAATTTATCTCCATTTTTCATTATGATCGCTCCATTGTTAACACATTCTACAAACGCAAGATTACAAATAGTACCTCTATCAATCCATATAAAATCATAATTCGTAAGTTCTTCAAATATTTCTTTTAATGTTTTGCGAACTCTTATTTTTCTTTCCCCCTGAACTAAAAATATACTATATTTTCCCTCATGTGTAATACTTTGAATATCTTTATATAAAATACGCCATGTGCCAGCCTGATTTTTCATAATGTAACATTGTTTTTTTCTTTTTTCCATTGCAGCCTTTACATCTTCTATAATATTCTCAATCTCATCATCAGTCGCATTCTTTTTAATGATTTGAACTGATTTGATTGGAAACGCTAAAGTTGGTTCAAGTTTATCTGCTAAAACTAAGAAAAAGGCTTCGGAATCTCGCTCTCGCACAGCCTTCATTAACTTCTTTTCTTTCTCTGTTTGCCTATGCTGAATCACCAATATGTATAAATCAAAATACACCCTATCTTCTACTTCATATCGCAATAATGATGCATTCTTAAAATAACTCATTCTAATCATTGTTTCATCTTTTTCAAAAATTTCATTTATCTTCTCTATTAAGGCAACCGCTTCGTTTTTATCGTCACATACCGCAATTTTAATCATAGTCCCTCGTTCCCCCTTTTTGTATTTTTCTATTGCCAGAAAATTATTTATGTCGTTGTTTACAATATACTATACTTCCACTTAACCTACAATACGTCGTATTTGAGACAGATTTTGAAATGTGTCAAAACCTGTCTCAAATACGACGTATTGTCTCTTTTAATTTTTTGTTTTACAATAAGAAAAAAAAGAAAAAGGAGATTTTATCTATGAAAAAATTTAAAGTTGTATGTTTCACCTTATTAGCCGCTTCAGCAATAGCTTCTACTTTTTATTTTACTACTGCCAAAGCAGCTAACTCCAAAAATCCTGATACTATTATTGAGACAGAAGAGGCTTCCACAGAAGATCAATCTTCTATTACACCACAAAGCGATAAAGATTACTCACATACTTCATGATAAATATTTGCTTTTTCTTTCTTCGTAAAAACTTACATCATTTTTCTTACAAAAAAATTCTGCAAGTTTATATGCTATATGAAAAAGCTTTCTCCAACAATTCTGATACTTTTCTTTTTTATCAGGATATTCGTTTACCAATTCATATAAACTCCAACAGATATCATATATGAATGCGTCTACATCTTCTATAGTATCATTCAGTAACACATTGATACTTCTTTCATCTTGCTTTATGGATTGGTAATACTTTTTATTTTCACCCAATGCATTTACCAATCCAGTCGTTATCACAACATAGCCTCTATACGGAATTCTGGTATGCTCCATTTGCATATCAAAGGATTGAAGCAATTTACTAAATAATTCTTCTGCCTTTTTGCTTTCCCCAGAATTTAAAAATTTCCCAGCTATATTTCCAGCAACAATCGCCTCCTCTCTTTGAAATACCCACATATTCCACTTTTCCACCGGAATTTTTGGCATTGTACAATACAATGCTTTTTCCATTTGTTTTACATATTCCTGAGCTGTTAATTTTTTATGATACGTATGTTGAATATCGGTATCCAAAAAAATCATCTCCTGCCGATTTAATGGCACGTTCACATCCAGTTTTTCCTTAAAGCTCTGAAAACTTTCCCATGCGTTATCCCATTCTTCGCGTATAATGAAGTCAACAATTTCCTGTCTCTGGTGCAGTACTTCCAGTGAATCAGTCTCAAGTAACAGCTGCCCTTCTAGTCCCGTCTTATGATAAAACTGCATGAGCATTTCATAATTTCTGCCAGAAGGTCGATGCGTTCCCGCCTCTATTTTCTCTATCTGTCGCGCAGTCAGATGGTCTGAATTCGCAGCCGATACCTTTGCCGCTGACAATCCCATTGCTTTTCTAAGCATTTTAAGTGTCAGTCCAATTTCATGCGTATTGCTGACACTAATGCTCTGCCACATTCTCTTTTTAGGGTGCGAAAACAACCGATATAATTCCTCAAATGTCTTGAGAAATTCTGTTACCTCTGTCTCTTCTTCCTTGTATTTCTGATCCTCTTTTCCTTTTACGCTAATGCATTCTAACACATTAAGCAGTTCTTCCAAAACAAAAACAACATAACGCTGTGAGTACTGATGTCTGAGTAGCTCAAGTGCTTCCATTCCATATGAAAACGCTTTTTCTTCATTGCCTGCATACAATTCGAGTTTCATTCCAAGAAGTGCCACCTGTGGATAAATCAATATCTGAACCTTTGGTTCAAACTTTGCCTGTTTTACATAGTCGGCTACCTTCTTGTGCATCTGCATAGCTTCATCTGTCTTACCGATAAGAAGCAGACAATTTGCCAGAAGCAAAATACTTTCCAACTCACAGGGAGCCAGTAAAAACTTTGACAGCTTCTTTTTTTCCCATCCATCGGGTAATGTACATAGTACCGTCTGCTGTGCGCTTTCCACCAGATTTTCTCCCTCTGATTTTTCACGTTCAACGTCAACGCTCTTGCTCTCAAAACTTTTTTTGTACGCCTGCATCAGAAGAATGGTCTGCATTTTCTTTAAAAACTGCTCTTCAAATGGCGTTTTTTTTCGATACTTTTTCTGATACACTTCTAGTAATTGCTGTGCTTTCTGCGGCTGCTCAAAAACAACTAGACAGATATCCTCACGGTCTCTCCATCCGTTCAATTCCCTTGCATCTGCCATTACCTCAAAATATTCAGTCGGCACACCTAGTCTTTGCAGCAGATAGTCACCTATCATTTTCTTCCATGGTATGTCGCCATTTTCCATTTTCCTAAGCTCAGTTCTGGTGCAGACACCTCTTGATATTTTTTGTTCAGAGATGCCGCGGCGGCATCGTTCCTTATACATGAATTTTCCGCAATATTGGTTGTACCGCCGCAGCCATAGTAATTCCTCTTTGTTCATATATTATTATTCAATCCACACTCTTTTATCTAATGCCGGGCAGCTGATGCATACCTTTACATCTTCTTTTGGCTTTACATAGACAATCAATCTGCCGTTGTGTGTCTTTCTGTGTGACTCGCAGTATGGCGTTAGGTCTGCTAAATCACCGTTTTCTAGTCCGAGAAGTGTTCCTCCTATTACCTCTGCCGTGATTTCTAGATCTTCTGCCGCAAGAACACCATTTTCATCGGTAAGTGAAACCTCGATCTGCATCACTTCTTCCTTATTTATAGTTTCTTCTGCATGCCATACATTTGCAGACAACTCGACTGCTTTTCCTGCTGTCTGAATGCTGCACTCGGCTTCGCCGCACACTGCCTTAAGTACACCTGGCTCATAAGCAAAACGCCATTCGGTGCAGCCTTCTTTTTCAAGATATGTTCCATCGTGCAATGACTTTTCACCATCAATACCAACTATACTAAGGGAAATAGTTTCTTTTTGCACATTTGTGAATACTCGTACAACGACATTTTCTCCGTCTGTATAATTCCAATGTGCATTCCACGGTCTCCACTCATGCTCATCACCATCATCTGGGCGTGTCAGGATACAAGCAAATGGTTCTGTGCTCCAGAATGCCTTTCTTCTATAGAAGCCCGGCTTTTCAAATCCTGCAAGATCCATTAAACCAGCTGATGAACCATGAATCGGCCATCCATGTGCCTCTCCAAGATAATCAATTCCTGTCCACAAAAACTGTCCGCTGATATATGCATTGTCGCGCACCGCACACCACTGCTCGTAGCCGCCGCCGTTTTCGCTGCCTAAAAATGGCTTGTCTGGAAAACGTTTGTGGCTTTCCTCATACAGATGCTCTTTATAATTGTAGCCCACAACATCAAGTGCATCAAAAAATCCAATATGAGATGACAGCTCTGGGAAGGCTGCTGCCAATGTAACTGGTCTTGTGGTATCCTGTGTGCGCACAATCGCTGCCAATTCCTTTGCAATTACGCTAAGTCGCTCAGCATTAGGCTTATTCGGGTCATACTGACGCTCCTTTGCCGGCTTGTTGGCATCGTTGTTTCCTGTCATGGTTTCAAATAGTGGATGGCAATATGGGTCATTCGGGTAGTCGATCTCATTTCCAATGCTCCACATAACGATGCTTGGATGGTTGCGGTCACGGCGTACCATATCAGCAAGATCACGCTCATGCCACTCTGGGAAATCTTCTGCGTAGCCCTCATGCTTTGGCGGATATACATTATGACCGGTAGACCACTTATTCTTCGGATTTTCCCACTCATCGAATGCCTCATCCATCATTAAAAATCCAAGCTCATCACACAGATCATACAGCTCTGGCATATGAGGATTATGACTGCAGCGGATTGCATTGCAGCCACCTTCCTTCAATTTAAGCAGTCTGCGAAGCCATACCTCACGATACATTGCTGCCCCAAGACAGCCGCCATCATGATGAACACATACGCCCTTAAACTTTGTTTCCTTTCCATTCAGGAAAAAGCCTTGATCAGCATCAAATGAAAATGTTCTGATACCAACGCGCTCTTTATCTAATACAATCACATTTTCATCTTCTTTTTCAAATGAAATGCAAAGCTCATATAATGATGGTGATTCACAAGACCAAAGCTTTGGTTTTCCAATCATTCCATTTAAATAGAAGGTTTTCTTCTCATGTGCCTCCATTGCAGCAGGTACTCTAGCAAAAACAACTGACTCCTCATCACTTCCACATAGCTTTAGACTAGCAGTCAATGTTCCAATCACGCGCTCATCCAGCTCATTTACAATCTCTGCATCTGCACAAACAGCCGCTGACTGCTCATCTGCTCTTGACACATTAAAGGCAACACCATTCCATACAGCATGAACCTGCTCCTCCACTACAAGATATGCCTTGCGGTAAATACCAGAGCCTGTAAACCAGCGTGAATCTGCTAAATCAGTATGGCATACACGCACAGTAATCTCATTATCAATCGCGCCAAACTGAACAAAGTCAGTAATATCATAGCTGATCTGTGTATAACCATAAGGACGCTTTCCAATGTGATAGCTGTTGCACCATATTCTACTATTTTTATAGATTCCATCAAATACAACTCTCACGCGTTTTCCCTTATATGCTTCTGGAAGTGAAAAACGCACGCGATACCAGCCAATGCCGCCGCTTAAATATCCAGTTCCGCTGGAATTAGTCTGCTCAAACGGCATGTGTACTGACCAGTCATGTGGCAGCGTAACGCTAGTCCACGCACTGTCATCATAGCCCTTGTACCAGCCTTCTGGTACCTCGCCGTAGTGAAACTTCCAGTTCTCGTTCAGTGTAATATATGTTCTATCCATGATTTTTTCTCCTATTAAAAAAGGGCAGACACATTACAATGTCCGCCCCAGCTTCATCAGCCGATATCCGGCTCATCTTTTAAGGTTATTGTTCCTGGCTGTTTGCCGTCTGTCTCGAATACGACGATTTCATTTCGTCCTTCTTTTAACAGCGGTGCCGGAATATAAAGTCTCTTCTGTGGTCCGATCTCCCAGAATCGTCCCAGATTAAATCCGTTTAAGAAAATGCATCCCTTACCCCATCCTTCGAAATCGAGGAAGGTATCTCCCTTTTGGTCCACGTCAAGCGTAAAGTGATAAAATGCCGGAAGTCCCTCTGTATAGCCCTTTGTATAATCAAGCTTTTCGATGTTGTCAAGCGGCAGGCAATACTCTTCCCAGTTTAAGTGAGTGTGACCGTTGATCTGTACGTGTCCGTCGATACCTTTTCTCTGATGCTCCATTCTTGGTCCGAAGTTTACACGTCCCATGTTCTCAACAAGAATATCAAGCGGTGCACCCTTCTTAAAGGTAACTGGCTTTCCATCTTCCTTTGCAAAATCCTCTCCTGCCTTTGCCTCAGAAAGAAGCTGTCTGTCATAAAGCGTTACAAGCGGTTTCTGATCGACAAAGAGATTTGCACGGTCATTTGCCTCATACAAACGGATCTTTTCAAGATTCTGCTCTTTCTCAAGCTTTGTATGGTACAAAATATATCCATAATTTTGTCCTAAACGCTCCATAGAAGTCGGGAACTTGCATTTTACAGGTGCTGAAAGATCATCAAGAGATTCAAAGAGTCCAACTCTTGCATCATACTGTAAGGTTCCGTATGCTTTCTTCTCGATCTTTGTGCTGTATGTTACTTCCGGAATCGGTGCATACTTGCGGATAACTTCCTTATAGCGGCGATATTTCTCTGTGATATCACCAGACTCTGTAAGTACGCCATCATAATCATAGGAAGTAACATCTGGTGTCAGCTCATCATAATAATTAGATCCATTCATAAAGCCAAAGTTTGTGCCGCCCTCAAACATGTAAATGTTGACATGGCCAAGCTCAAGCATCTTGTCAAGATCCTTTGTGCTCTCCTCTAAGTTTCCTCTCATATGGCCGCCATTGCCCCAATGATCAAACCAGCCGACCCAGAACTCGGTACACATTAAAGGACCGCCATTTGTATACTGCTTCAATATTTCAAAACGCTCCTCGGTGCGTGAACCAAAGTTTCCAGTCGGAAGAGCACCTTCTAAGTGACCACAGGAAAGAGACTCATGCATAGGTCCATCTGATGTAACAAGAGGTACAACAGTACCAAAATCGATCATGATCTGCTTCATTGTCTCAAGATACTCTGTGTCATCACCATAGTAGCCATATTCATTTTCTACCTGCATCATGATGACTGGTCCGCCGTAGTTTACCTGAAGCGGTGCCAAAACCTTGAACAGTTCTTTATAATAAGAACGAATATGATCTAAGAACGGCTTATAGCAGCCGCGAAGCTTCATGCCATCCTCTGCCAAAAGCCAAGCCGGCAGTCCGCCAAACTCCCATTCTGCACAGATATATGGTGATGGACGAATAATCACCCACAGACCTAACTCCTGTGCTGTTTTTACAAATTTTGCAATGTCGAGCATTCCGTCAAAATGGAACTCGCCCTTATTTGGTTCATGCATGTTCCAAGGAATGTAAGTCTCAACTGTATTGCATCCCATCGCCTTTAATTTTTCCAGACGATCCTTCCAATACTCCGGAACTACACGGAAATAGTGGATTCCACCAGAGATGATCTGAAATGGCTTGCCGTCCAGATAAAAATTGTCTTTGATCTCAAATGTATGTGTCATCATTGCTCCTCTTTCTAAATTATGTTACAAAAAAGAGCAGGATGACCAAAGGTCACCCCGCCCTTTACGCGTTTACTGACCCATTACTGTGGGTAGTTACTATTTTTATTATTCTGCGTCACCGTAAACTTCATTTAACTGCTTCTGAAGCTCTTCGATAACGATATCCATACCTGCATCCTTCAGAGCCTGCTGATACTCAGCAACGATCTCTTCTGCGGTGCCAGTGTACTTACCATATGCGATCTGCTTCATGTAGTTGGTGTTAACTTCGTTGATGTTGTTGATATAGGACTGAATATCATCAACGTTTGCAACAAACTTACCATAAGGATAATCAATTGCTGCATCTTCTAATTCTTTATACATAACATCAATCTTGTCCCAATCCTTTGTAGCGTCACGGATCTCTAACAGATCGTTACGTCCCCACCAGAAGTTAGTTGTAATACCATCAGTATCAGAATTATAGGATTCTGGAGTAATACGAAGACCTTCATCGTTTACATCCCACTGAACACCCTTCTGACCATAGTTGATCAGATCGTAGCACTCAGCATCATTTCTCAGTAAATCATAAACCATCAGAGCTCTCTCTGGGTTCTCAGAACCGTAGGAAACTGCCATTGCACCGTGAGTAATATTCAAAGCAGTAACATTCTTTTCTTCCTCGCCAAACCAGAAGAATCCAACCTCAGCACCCGGTACGTTCTCTGGAGTCTTACTTACAAGATCAGTCCAAGTCTCGGTATGATGCTGTTCAGCAGCAGTCTTGCCAAGCTTGAAGTCCTCTCTATTATCAGAAGAGGTATTGTTCAGAACGTCTGTCTTCCAAACACCCATCTCATCCCATTCCTTCATCATCTTTGCAAATTCTACAAGAGAATCGGTATCAGTATACAGTGGGCTTACAATTGTATACAGATCATCTTTTGTTCCGCCCCAGTAAGCTGCTGCTGCAAGACCATCAATTGATACGAAATCGCTATGGGAAGAAATCCAGCCGCCTGCCATTTGTGAGAACTGTGTGCCATCAGAATCCCAAGGAGTTACAACGCCAAGCTCATCCTTGTTATCGCATACATACTTAAAGTATGTTGTCATATCTTCCCAGCTGTGAACGCCATCCTCAAGACCAGCTTCCTTTGCCCAGTCAAGACGATATGCAAAACCATGATTTGTCCACTGCGCGTAATTATCCTCTGGCATCAGATAAATGTTGTCATTGTACTTACACAGATCCCAGTCTTCCTGCGGAACAGTCTCATAAGTAACTGGTGCGTACTTAGCAAGCATTTCCTCGTCTAACTCAAGGAAAGCACCATTCTTTGCGTTTGGCCATGCATCCAGCCAGTCGGTACCAGTACCAACTAAATCTACAGAACCATCCATACGAGCCAGAGTCAGGTTGTAGTTTGACAGATAATCGGTCCAACCAATGTAGTAAATCTGCAGCTCTGCGTTAACCTTCTCTGTCAGGATTGCATTCAGCTCATCTAACATTTTCTGTGTTGCATCGTTTGTCGGTGCATCACCAGTAGTCATGTAATTGATAACTACATGCTCAGATGTATCAACATCTGCCCACTTCTCTGCCCAGACATCATCATAATTTGGAACCTCGCCCGTAGTTGCCTCTGCTGCTGCGCTGCTGGACTCTTCCTCTGCTTCTGCGCTTGTAACCTCTTCTGCTGCTGCGCTGCTGGACTCTTCCTCTGCGAATGCCGGCATTGATGCGAACATTGTTCCTACCATAGATGCTGCCAATGCGGATGCAAGAAACTTCTTCTTCATATTAAAATCCTCCTTCTTTGTGCGAGTCTTCTCCTCGCTTGCTTTCTTTGTTAAGTATCTATTAATGCAGACTATCCTGCTATTAATCAAAAATCATTAGCCCTTTACGGCTCCGACGGTGATACCGCCGATAAAGTAACGCTGTACAAATGGATAAAGCAGAATAACTGGTCCAGTTGCCAAGACTGCATTTGCCATCTTAAGTCCATTTGACGGAAGATCGGACAAGTCAACATACTGACCTGCTACTGTACTCTTTAAGCTGTTTACCTTATTTACGACCTTGTACAGAGTATACTGCAATGGATAAACACTCATCTTCTCACTTAAAAACAGTGATGACTGATACCACTCATTCCAATAACCAATTGCAAGGAACAAACCGATTGTTGCAAGTGCCGGCTTTAACATTGGAAGAATCAATGCTGTGAAAATCTTCATATCACCAGCTCCATCAATCTTACCAGACTCGGTGATCTCATGAGGAATAGACTTTACAAAGTTCTTCATCAAAATGATCAGCCAAGATGACATCAGAAGCGGAAGCCATACTGCTAAGTAGTTATCCTGCAGCTTGTAGGTCTGTGTCATTAACAGGTAGTACGGAGCCAGACCTGCTGAGAACAGTGTTGTAAAATAGATGTAGAATGAGATTGCATTGCGGAATGGGAAATCCTTTCTCTGCAAAGCATATCCAGTCATGGAAATGATGCCCAGACCAACGAGTGTACCAGTTAAGGTCATCGTAATAGTCAGTCCATAAGACTTCCAGATTGCACCACCCTGAAGTACCATCTCATAAGCCTTTGTTGTAAACTGCTTCGGGAACAGCTGTGCTCCTTCTATACGGATCACTTCCTCAGCTGTAAATGAGGTTCCAATAATAATCAGGAATGGTAACACGCAAGCCAACGCATAAAGTGTAACTACTACATATCCTATTGTACGGATTATGATATCGGAGCGATCCAGCTTGATTTTCGTACCTTTTACTGTCGATTTTGCCATTTCTTTCTCCCTCCTTAGAATAATGCGTACTCAGGATCGATCTTCTTAACAGCAAAGTTGCTTGCCATAACGATACAGAATCCGATGATTGACTGATACAGACCGACTGCAGATGCTGTTGAGAAGTTAAAGTCTGTGATTGTACTTCGATATACGTATGTCTCGATAATATCCGTTGTATCATACAACAGTGAATTTGTACCAACAATGTTGTAGAACAGACCGAAGTTTCCTTTCATGATTCCACCCAATGCAAAGAGCAACAGGATGATAAAGGTTCCTTTCAGCGAAGGAAGAATGATGTAGCGGATTCTCTGCCAGCTGGTAGCACCGTCTACTTCCGCTGCTTCCACCATACTTGCATCGATACCACAGATTGCTGCGAAATAAACAACAGAGCCATAACCTGTCTGCTGCCACATGTTACAGAAAATAATAATGAACGGCCACAGACCTGCTTTGCTGTAAATCTGGATCGGATCTCCGCCGGTTTCACGAAGCAGTGCATTCAGCGCGCCTGTATCAAAGTTCAGGATATTGAAGGCAATGGCACCGATCAATACTGCTGAGATGAAATAAGGAAGAAACATAAGTGTCTGTGAAACCTTCTTAAACATCTTGCACCGAATCTCATTCAGCATCAGTGCGATCACGATCTGAAAGATATTTCCTACAACGATGAATACCAGATTGTACAAAATCGTATTTCTTGTTAACATCCAGAGTTCTCCGGATGAAATCAGGAATTCAAAGTTGTCCAGCCCAACGAAGGGGCTTCCGAAAATACCATCTCTGAAGTTGTAATTGGTAAATGCAATTCTGATACCCGGCAGTGGACAGTAATTAAATACGATGAAGAAAATAATCGCCGGAAGACACATCAACAATAATATTCTGCTGTTATATACCTGCTTCCAGAACTGTCCCTTTCCCGGTCTTGTCTGAGCAACTGTCATTGACTGACTAGCTTTCTTTTTCACTTTTGCTCTCCTCCTCTTTTCCTTTTTGAAATCCTCTGGATTTCTTACACAAGCACCGTTTGCTTTCTTTGAAACCGCTTTCAAACCTTTTCAAAAAAAGAAGTGATTTTACAGAACTGTTTTGCTTTTCTATTCTGCCAAGCTTTCCCATTTTCCGGAAATACTTTTGAATTCAGATCTTTTGGAGGTATATTCTTTTCTTCTGGTACATCGTTTTCCATTCACTTCTTACAAGTGGATCTTCTTTTTAACGTGCATACAAGAAATACCTACTTAATCCTGATCTGCTGCTGAATAGCTGCATCATGGCTGTCCTTTTATCAACACCCTGCAATTCTGAAAATACTTTTCTGTTTCATTTTGCCGCATTATGACTTGCCGCTTTTGTTTCTTTTTTCTTGAAACCGCTTTCATAATTGAATAATACACCATGTTTCTATTTTTTGCAATATCTTTTTTGTATATTTTAGAAGTTTTTTTTATTTTTTTTCTTCTTTCTCCGTCATTTTATGACTTGTTCAGTAATATACTTCTGAAAAACAACGGAAAAAAGGAGTTCTACCTCCTTTTTTACAGGCAATCTGTTATACTTTTGAGACCATTATTTGCAATAACGGCATTTTTATGATACATGAATGTTTTTGTACCGTCGCAGTTAGGATTTTTCACCTTTCTCATATCCGGTGGTTGATTCCCGGATGATCAGTTTTGTTGGAATCTGCTGTACCCGCGGCACATTCTCCTCATTCATCAGGCTGACTGCTGCCTTCACCAGTGCTTTTCCAAGCTCTTCATACTCATAGCTGACACTGGTCATCCTTGGATATAGTGTGTCTGCAATATAGGTATTATCGAAACTGAGTAGTGTAACATCCGCCGGTATACGCAGGTTGTTTTCCTTCAGACACCGCAACACACCGATGGCACTGAAATCATTGATTGCCATTACGGCTGTTGGTCTTTCCGCTCCGGTTTTTTCCAACATTTCTTTCATACACTGATAACCACTTTCGATATTATAATCAGATTCCATCACATAATGATCCCGATATTCTATGCCATATTTTCTCAGCATACTCCGATAACGCATCCTTTTATCAAAAGTAGACCGGATATCTCCCTTTCCTCCGATCAACGCAATATCTCTATGTCCCAGTTCTATCAGATGTTCCATGGCCTGTGTCACACTTCCCAATTCGTCGATGGATATTTCATAACATAAGCCACCGTCCACTTTTCCTGTGGTGATCACCGGAATATTCTCGGCAATCCGGTTGATCAGATCTGCATACTCCGGATCAGTTACCAGCTGATCCGATTTACCACCCATCATCAGGATCGCATCTACACGCAGGTCAAACATCTTATGCAGATATTTTACTTCTAGTTCATTTTGCCCCATGGCATCAAAAACCACCGGATCATAAGAACTCTCATTGATTGCTTTTACGCACTGAGTTACCAGCTGGCTGTAATAAGGGTTTACCAGGTCGGAAGCCAGTATCCCGATCAGTTTTGTTTTGGTATTTGTAAGTCCACGTGCCAGCGCATTTGGGCGGTAATCATACTTTCGGATTACCTCCTCTACTTTTTTTCGTTTTTCTTCACTGACTCTTGCATTATTTGTCAGTACTCTGGATACGGTTGCCGGGGATACTCCGGCTTCGGTTGCTATTTTATAGATATTTAACTCTTTTTTCACATTATATTCCTTTACTCATAGTATTCAGTTTTGAAACCGTTTTCATCAATATAACAACAGTATATCCCCATCCTTCTGCTTTTTCAATCATAAAGTCGCTATTTTACCAAAAATCACTCTTATTTCCATGGTTTTTTTCTGGCTGTTCTTTATAATCAGACTTAGTCAATGTTCTATTACTACAGGAACATGGCTTTATATAAAGAAATATGATTCATACAGGAGGATATTTTCAATGGATAAACATGTATTATCACTCAATGAAAACTGGAAGTTTCATCATGGAGAGCTTCCCGATGCTTGGAAAAAAGATTTTGACGATTCTTCGTGGGAAGAAGTAACACTTCCCCATGACTGGTCCGTTCATATGCCATTTTCTCGTTCCTACTCCAGCGGAACCGGATATGCTGCCGGAGGAATCGGCTGGTACCGGGGTACCTTCTTCCTTCCGGAGGATTATCGACACAAACGGATCTTTTTGCTTTTTGACGGCATCTATAAAGAAAGTCAGATCTGGGTCAACAGTTACTATCATGGATTTCATCCCAACGGATACACACAGATTCTTTGCGATATCACATCTCAGGTATTATTCGGAGCTGATGGTGTCAATGAGATCAGTGTCCGTGTCGATCGTACAGAGCTTGCTGATTCCCGCTGGTTTACCGGTTCCGGAATCACCCGCAAGGTATCTTTACTGATTCTGGAACCTATCTGTGTAGAACCCTTTGGCACCTGTTTTACTACTACAGAAAGTTCCGATTCTGCTGCCTCATTTTCTATCACCACCAGACTTTCTGAAACAGCGGAAGACAGAGCTGTCTCTGTCATCTGGAATCTGAAAGATGCAAACGGCAACTGCGTATTTTCGGAAAAAGTTTCTCAGGTTCTTTCTGCCGGTGCTTCTACTGAACTGTCGGTTCACGGAACCATCTCGTCTCCTGAACTCTGGTCCCCTGAACATCCGGCTTTATATACTCTGGAAACCTGGCTTTGTCCTTCTTTTACAGCCATTCCTTATCTTGCAGACACCGTCTTAGTAGGTTTGCGCAGTTTCTCTTTTGATCCGGATCATGGATTTTTCCTGAATGGAGTTTCCACAAAGATCAAGGGTGTCTGCGTTCACCACGATGCCGGGGCGCTGGGTGCCGCTGTAACTAAGGAAATCTGGGAACGCCGTTTATACAAATTAAAGAAAATGGGCCTTTCCGAAAAGGAGGAGGCGTACCCCTATCAGCTTTCCGGTGGTCAGCAGCAACGCG
>ERZ857922.2222-NODE-2222-length-20449-cov-3.406737_pt1 | contig 20449 bp, 16 predicted proteins | sample MGYA00519579_ERZ857922 | MGnify/ENA primary metagenome ERZ857922 (study PRJEB31778, sample SAMEA3449375) | human gut metagenome | biome: human gut; feature: human-associated habitat; material: faeces | place: United Kingdom | collected 2010/2012 ... | reverse complement strand
TACCGCCAAATTCATATAATACAGACACCGCACCTGACTGATCCGGTGCAAATGGAGTCAGTCCTTTCCACAGACCACGTACATAAACGTCTTCTTTTTTGTCCACTTCCTCTTTGAACAGTGATTCTTGACTCTGTTCTGCAATTGCTTCTTGTGATTTAGAACCGATCACTTCTACCTGTTTCTGCAAAGCATTACCTTCTGCCTGTTCTGTCACAGCCAGTTCAAGCGCCTCAAACAGTCTTCTCACGCCTGCATATCCGAAAGGCTGTCTCTCCTCATTCCAATGGATTCCTTTTGTGTTCGGATGATAATAACAGGCATCCTTTCCGATTGTCAGTGTCACGCCACTTTCCGTTGGATCATAATAGAGCATCGTCGGTTCCATATTGGAAAAAATCTTTGTCTGTGGACTTAACTTTTTCAACTGTCTGATATAAATAAAGTTCTCCCCAGTAATCGTTCCGTAGATTTCTGCTACTTTAAATCCATATTTCACCAATGCTAATGATAATTCAAACGGATCCGCATTTGCACATTCCCCAACAGCAAATACCGGGTCCGGACAGACTTTACGAAAACTTTCAATTGCTTCCTGTGCCTGTTTTTTCTGTTCCTCTGCATGAAATTCTATTCCAAGTGCTGCGCCAAATGCCTGATACTGGCTTCCAATTTTATCAATCTGATAAAGTCTGCGCAGTTCGATAAATGGAATCTTTAATCTATCATGAAAATCCTCTGCTGCAAATCGTGCCTCCGGGTGAAGAACAAGATTAAAATTTGCCTCAGACATTTTCTTATATTCTTCAAAATCTTCACATCTCGAAATCTCATGAATCGTTTTCACGCCTGCCTCTTGAAGCAGTGTATATAATTCACAGTCATCTACGAGTGGTGAAAAGTATCCGAGCAGATTTACTACATTTCCTTTTTTATGTCCTGGTTCAAGAAGTGAATACAGAGACTGTCTCACATGAACCATTGGTGGCTTTCGTCCCTCTCGTGTCAATGCATACATATAACATGGACGCACCGGAAGTCCGGCTTTTTCTTCCGCTTTTCTACAGACACGTTCCATATCTGTTCCAAGAAGGGCATCCACACAGGTAATACAGATCATCACAACGGATGGTTTCTTCTCAAGACTTTCACAGATTGATGCAACTGCTTTCGGGATTTTCTTTAGATGACGCCCTGTTACAATATCAGTCTCATCCATGCAAAGGTAAAAGAAACGGTTATTATATTCTTTCATTGAACTGATCATGGACGTATTTCTTCCACAGCACCCCGGTGCCACGATCAGCATGATTGATCCCTGCACTGCAAGTCCTGCTCTTTTCACTCCGAACCCTTCTGCCCCCGGAGAGTTAAAGGCAAGCGTAGCCGGCGAACTATAGATTAAATGTTCCCCTGACTGAAACTGTTTCGGAAGATTATCCTTTCCTCTTTGTTCCAGTTCTTCCGCTGTACAAAAATATGCTTTCTTCATATATTTTCCCTCGACTTATATTTTATCTCACACGTTCTGTTTTATCCTCTAACAGCTTTTCTGCCAGTTCAAAGAATCTCTTACTGATCTCAGAATCTGCGTCGCCTTCGATCACAGTCTTTCCCTGATCTTCCCAGCGTATAATCTCGTCACTTCTTGGAATCTCACCGACAATAGGAATCTTTTTTTCTTCTGCAAATGCCTGTACCTTCTCCGTTTCATTTTCCACATTTCTATGATTCAGGATCAATCCAAAGATTCTTGCATAACTGCGATCTTCAAAGTTACGCACTGCGCTGGAAATATTGTTAGCCGCATACAATGCCATCTTTTCTCCGGATGTAACAATCACAACCTTCTCTGCATATCCTTCCCGGATCGGTGCTGCGAATCCGCCACAGACAACATCCCCAAGCACATCATACAGAACAACATCCGGTTTGTATGTCTCAAACAACCGCAAGTCTTCTAATAACTGAAATGTCGCTATGATCCCGCGTCCTGCACATCCTAGTCCCGGTGTCGGTCCGCCTGTCTCGATACAGAGCACACCACCGAATCCTTCCTTTGCGATCTGATCTAATTCTTTCGGCTCCTCATCCTCTTCTCTCATATAATTCATTACCGGACGCAATGGCTCGCCGCCTAACAGATTGATCGTTGAATCTGCTTTCGGATCACATCCGATCTGGATTACGCGCTTCCCCATAGCGGCAAATGCTGCTGCCAGATTCGATGTAATCGTGGACTTTCCAATCCCACCTTTTCCGTAAATTGCTACCTTTAACATATTGCTGATCCTCCCATTTTATTTCCCTGGTAAAGAGAAAGACCCTTCTTCCCCAACGGAAAAAGAGTCTGTTAAAATCACAAAATATTTTTTTGTCTAAACGCTTCTTTACAACTATTCCCGCTCGGTATCTCTTACTTCCTTGCCGTCAGAGTCTATATTCTATTCAAAATCCATGTCTTTATTGCTATGAGATATCTCTCTGCTGCATTCAGATTGAAACGTATTCTTTCCGTTTGGAACAGTTGTAAATCTCTTGCAAAACCATTAGTTAAATTATAACTTATCACTAATAGAATGGCAATGAATTTCTGGTTGTTTCAGCGTTTTTTATTTCACAATATTGTTATTGTTTTATCCAACAAATTTACTCCAATATCCCTGCACAAAGATAAATAATACGATCAATGGCAGAATATAGGATACATAGAATCTTGCCCAGCCCGGGAACTTGATTCCACTTCCTGCATTCGCTTCTTTCTGGAACTTATCCCAGCCCCAACCATAGCGGCTTGTACAGAACAGAAGATAGATCAGGCTTCCGATCGGAAGCAGGTTATTACTTACAATAAAGTCCTCAAGGTCCTGAATACTGCTTCCTGCTCCCAGAGGCATGAAGCCGCTCCATATGTTGAATCCAAAAATACATGGAAGGGAAAGTACAATAATCGCGATCAGATTTCCCACAACCGCCTTTGTTCTTGAACAATTCGTTAAATCCATCACAAATGCGATCAGATTTTCAAACACGGCAATGATCGTAGAGCATGCTGCGAAAAACATACAAAGGAAGAAAATTGTTCCCCAGATTCTCCCTGCACTCATTGCATTGAAAATGTTCGGAAGTGTGATAAAGATCAGACTCGGACCACTGTCCGGCTGGACATTAAATGCAAAGCAGGCCGGAAAAATAATAAATCCAGCGATCAATGCAACTAATGTATCCAGAACTGTTACGCAGACTGCTTCTCCTGTCAGAGTTCTTTCTTTTCCGATATAACTTCCAAAGATCGCAATCGCACCGATTCCAAGACTTAATGTAAAGAATGCCTGTCCCATCGCTGCGAAAATAACTTCTTTCAATCCTGCTTCTGCTGCTTTCTTAAAATCAGGAAGAAGATAGAACTCCAGTCCTTTCTCTGCTCCCGGCAATGTCACGGAACGCACTGCAAGAATGATCATCAACACGAAAAGGAGGATCATCATTTTCTTTGTGATCTGCTCCACACCTTTCTGAAGTCCCATACAGACGATTCCAAAGCACAGCACAACAACAAGGATCATACAGATTGTCATTGTAACAGGCTGTCCAAGAAGTGATGTAAATACTCCGGTCACACCATCCGCATCAAGTCCTTTAAACTCTCCGATTGCCATCTTTCCTGTATATAGAAGAAGCCATCCGCCGATTGTTGTGTAGAACATCATTAAAAGATAGTTTCCACCGATTCCAAACCATTTATACCAGTGCCACTTTGTTCCCAGTGGTTCCAGACGGTCAAAGGATAGTGCAATACTTGCCTGACTTCCACGACCCACTGCGAATTCCATTACCATGATTGGCAATCCCAACAGAACAAGAAACAGCAGATAGATCAGAACAAATGCTGCTCCTCCATACTTTCCTGTAATATACGGAAAACGCCAAACATTTCCCAAGCCAATGGCACATCCCGCTGAGATCAGGATAAATCCCAGACGTGAGCCAAATTTCTCTCGTTTCATTTCTTAGTTGTCCTCTCTTCCTTCTTTAGTGTCATAAAATGCTGTAACTGAACTTACAACCATTCGATAAGCCATCTCTGCTGCATATTCCGGTGTTTCCTTTTCGCCTGTTTCCAACCATGTTTTCACAAAACCGAGACAACCGTTCAGGCAATAAGAATAAAAATATTTCATTTCACCTGTTTTCTCCGGTACAAGAGCTGCAAGTGACTCCCGGCTCTTTTCCTCTAAAAGCTGCTCTAACTTATGTACAAAACCAATATCCCCATGTGGTCCTACAAGTGCACTTGCAATTTGACGATTTTCATCAAGCACATGAAATAAATCCTGAATAAAATAGTAAACGGTATCTTTTCCCGGATCAATTGGATGTTCACGGATTGCGCGCTGCATCTCTTCCATCATTTCATTTTCAACTTCTGCAAGCAGCCCCGGTATATCAGAATAATGCAGATAAAAAGTAGAACGATTGATATCCACCGCATCTACCAATTCTTTTACCGTAATCTCTCTGATACTCTTCTCCCTCATCAATTGAGCAAGACCTGTTTTAAGCTGACTTTTTGTCTTTCTGACTCTGCGATCTGTCTTCTTCTGCATCTTCTCTTCCCCCCTTTATAACTTACAGTACTACTGACCAATAACTCTCTACTCTGTTTCTATGACTTAAATGAATGATTTTGTTACTGTTCACTCCCGTGTGAACAGTAACATGATTTTCTCCACCTGCTAGACATTTTTCAATCTTTCGTCTATTATTAGACATATCCAGTGTTGATTAATGGTTGTAAATTAGTTTCTACATTAATATAATACTTTTTGACATGAAAATCAACATTGTATCTATTACTAGAAATATTTTTAAGAAAAGGAGTTTTATCCATGAGAAACGCATTTCGGATTTTTCGCCGCGATATGAAACGCCTGCTCCGTAATCCGGCAGCAATACTTGTTTTGATCGGAGTATCTATTCTCCCCTCACTCTACGCATGGTTTAATATTGCAGCAAATATCGATCCTTATGCCAATACTTCCGGCATCAAGGTAGCAGTAGCAAATCTGGACACCGATGCCACACATGATGATCTGACGATCAATGCCGGCAGCCAGATTATTGACCAACTAAAGGAAAACGACCAGTTAGGATGGACATTTGTCTCCAAAGATGCTGCTATTGAAGGAGTCAAATCCGGTGAATATTATGCAGCTATCATTATTCCGCAAGATTTTAGCGAATCCCTGCTAAGTGTCCTGTCCGGAAAGATTGAAACTCCGGAACTTGAATACTATATCAATGAAAAACTCAATGCAATTGCGCCAAAGATCACCAGTTCAGGTGCAAGCACGATCCAGACACAGGTTAATAACACCTTTTCCTCTGTCGCATCTGAGACAATTGCCGAGATTTTAAAGGATTCTGTATTCAACATTTCCGACTCTGTTGATTCAACAAATGCAGAGATTAATGATCTGCTTACAAAAGCAAATAATAATATCAAAGAATACGAACAGCTTCTAGAAAAATTCAGCAAAGACTCATCCAATACCTCAAAGCTGATAGAGAATGCAAAAGATGCATCTACATCTTTAGGAGATGTAGCAACATCCGGAGCAAATGCATTGTCCAGTGCTGACTCTGTCATGAATACGACACGTTCTTCTGCCGGAGATTTTTCTTCCGCACTTTCTAAGTCCCTCTCTGACGGAGAACTTTTACTTGGTCAGGCAAGCAGCTCAGCATCCACAGGACTGACAGAACTTGCTACCGCAGCCGGAAAGATCAATACTTCTGTCAGTGATGCGCTTGGTTATGCAAACTCAGTCAATGAACTGAATGCAGATATTCTTAAAAAAATGCAGGAACTTGCCAATAAGTTTCCGGGAACGATCGGAGATCAGATCAATGCACAGATTTCTGCCCTGCAAACTCAGAACCAGTCAAATCAGGAATTGATCAATAGTCTTCAGACTGGAAATAATGGAATCAAAGATGCGATTGATACAACAACTGCAACACAGGAACAGCTTACTTCTCTGACAAAAGAAAGTATCAATAACCTGCACACTTTCCGTTCTACATTTGATCAGAATATTCTTCCACTGCTCGGTCAGACACTGGATACATTTTCCACACTGACCGGTCAGGTAGAAGGAATGCTAAACGGAGTACCGGCTACTTCTAAGCAGATCAATGATATGCTCGACCAGTTAGAGAGTGGATTGTCAAATACAACTGCCCTCCTTGACAGTACAAAGGAATCTTTAAGTGCCGTAAGCGACAAACTAAGTACAATTCAGACGGATCTGAATGCACTGACAGGCTCTGCTACATACCAAAAACTGCTCTCTCTTGAAGGCATTGATGCAGAATCTATCTCATCATTTATGTCCTCTCCTGTGGAGATTAAAACGGAGACTTATTATGCCGTAGATAATTACGGTTCTTCTATGACACCGTTCTACTCTAATCTTGCAATCTGGGTCGGCGGTATCGTACTGATCGCAATCTTTAAGATGGAAGTGGACAAAGACGAATCCATGCGCGGTTACGGACAGACAACATTATACTTTGGCCGCTGGCTCTTATACATAGCCGTTGGTCTTGTTCAGGGATTTATCGTCTGCCTTGGTGATACACTCCTTCCGGGAGTCCAATGCAATCATCCGGCACAATTCATCCTGACAGGAATGGTTTGCTCTTTCGTCTATGTAAATATTATTTATGCACTGTCACTTACATTTAAGCATATTGGTAAAGCGCTCTGTGTTATTCTCGTAATCCTGCAGATTCCTGGTTCTTCCGGAACCTACCCGATTGAGATGACACCAGCCTTTTTCCAGAAACTGCATCCACTCCTTCCATTTACATATGGTGTGAATGCTATGCGTGAAGCAATTGCCGGTTTCTACGGTTCTAACTTCCGCAACGATCTTCTGATCCTGCTCCTGTGCTACGTGCCGATCTCTCTGCTTATTGGACTTGGACTGCGCCCGGCTCTTTCCGGACTGAACCATCTGTTCGACAAGAAACTGGCAGAGACAGAATTTATGATGTGCGAACCTCACGAAGCAGAACTTAGCAGAAGTACACAGCTCTCCATGCTCTTACAGGCATCTCTTTCCATCGAAGACCTTCGCCTTGTAACAGCTGAGCGGGCACAGAAATTTGAAAACAATTACCGTAAGATGATTCGTATCGGCTTCCTTGCCATTGCGATCATCCCTCTGATCTTCCTGATCCTGATGTTCAGTCTCGAATCAAAGATTGTATTCCTGACTTTATGGATCATTTCCATCATTGCGATCTCAGTATGGTTGATCGTTGTAGAATACATTCATACAAAATTAGAAGAACAGAAAAAGCTTGCCGGTATGTCTTACGAAGAAATGCTTGAAAACTTCCGTGGAAAGGAGGCGGAATAATTTGAAAAATATTTTTTTAATCCTGAAAAATGATCTGATGAAGATCCAGAAAAATGTCATCGCAATGATCGTTATTATGGGAATCACTGTAATTCCGACTCTTTATGCATGGTTTAACATTTCCGCAAGCTGGGATCCTTACGGAAATACAGGTGCGCTGAAACTTGCAGTTGCAAGTGATGACAAAGGGTATGAAAGTGATCTTATTGCTGTAAAGATTAACATGGGAGATCAGATCCTCTCTTCTCTGCATAAAAATTCTCAGTTCAACTGGGTTTTTACTGATTCAAAAGATGCTCAAAAAGGTGTAAAATCCGGAGAATATTATGCTGCGATCGTAATCCCTGAAGACTTTAGCCAGAAAATGATGAGTGTCTTCTCTTCTGAAGCTGAACATCCGGATCTGACTTATTATGAAAATGAAAAAGAAAATGCGATTGCTCCGATCATTACCGGAAAAGGCGCAACGGCTGTCCAGAAACAAATTAATCAGACATTCATTGAGACAATTGCCCAGACCGCACTTGATGCATTTCAGACGGTAGATTCAATCGCAAAGAAGACAGATGATGATTCTCTGATCAACAATATGAGTAGTAATTTGGATCTGATCGTGGAACTGTCGCTGCAACTGTTCAGTCCTTCTCAGACATGACAAACTCTGCAGTTACAATGCTGAACACAACAACAGAATTTCTTCAGGAAACCGGTTCCGGCACAAAAACCAGCCTCAATTCCTTAAAGAATTCTGATTCCGGAATTGATTCATTAACTGCTGCCCTGTCCGGAACTACAAGCACGATTTCTGACGCATTAGCACAGAATGTAAGCTTCTACACCGCTGTCTCTGATACTATTGACAAGGCTTTAAGTTCCTACAACTCAGATGCACAGGCGGCAACAAATGCATTGTCTTCCGTAAGTAGCCGCGTACAGAATGTCATTGACGGGTATAATCAGCTTTCTGCTGCATTATCTGCTATTGCAGACGCCTCCTCAGATTATCCTGAGATTCAGAATGCGATCAATGGAATCAATCAGCAGATTCAGCTGGCAATTGAACGACAGACTGCACTCCGTGATAAAATTAACGGTGCTGCAACTTCAATTACTACAGCAACTGCAAATGCCACTACATTAAAGAGTGAACTTGATAGTCTGATCAGCGAAGCAACCTCTTCCGTCAAGGCAGTTGAGACAACTTACGAACAAAATGTAAAAGGAAATCTTGATAATCTTTCCAATTCATTGAGTTCTACAACAAGTTCTGTTTCCTCTATGCTTGGAAGCCTTGACAGTAGCATTGAAAATATTGCTAACGTTACCGGTTCTGCTTCAAGTGGACTTACAGGACTTCAGACAGCACTTACTAATTCTGCTGCTCTGTTAAAAGAATCTTCTGAAAAGCTGACAGCTGTAGCTACAAAAATTTCCACCGATGATTCAGAAGGTATGGCTGCCGTAACAAACCTGTTATCCGAAGACTCCGAAACGATTTCATCTTTTCTCTCCTCCCCGGTCAAACTGGATGAGAAAAAGATTTATCCCATTGAAAATTACGGGTCTGCAATGACTCCATTCTACTCCACTCTTGCGATCTGGGTAGGTGCTGTTGTTATGGCTGCCATGCTAAAAGTCACTGTAGCTGATTCTACAAAGAAGAAACTATTCCATCCGAAAGAATATCAGCTCTATATCGGACGTATCCTACTTCTGATCATTATTGGTTTCATGCAAAGTGCACTCATCTGTCTTGGAGATCTTTTCTTCCTTGGTATTCAGTGTAAGCATCCGGTAATGTTTGTACTAACCGGTATGTTCACAAGCTTTGTCTATGTGAATCTGATCTATGCACTGACTGTCTCCTTTGGAGATATCGGTAAAGCAATTGCCGTTGTCCTGATGGTAATGCAGGTTGCAGGAAGTGGTGGAACATTCCCGATCCAGTGTGCACCGAAGTTTTTCCAGGTTGTTTATCCACTTCTGCCGTTCACACACAGCATGAATGCGATGCGTGAATGTATTGCAGGATTCTACGGAACAACTTATGCCACAGAGCTCGGCAAACTGGCAATCTTCCTTGCACCGTCACTACTGCTTGGTCTTCTGCTCAGAAAACCGATCATAAAGATGAACGACGCATTTATGGAGAAGCTTGAAAGTACACATCTGATCTAATGTAATGGTCTAAAATATATAACTACAAAAAACCCCTAAAACATTACCGTGAACGGTTCTGTTTTGGGGGTTCTCTTATTATTTCATATTATTTTCTACCGTCTGCTGTACCTCCTTTGGTACTTCATCTGTAAAAATCGGAATAAAAATTTCTTCTTCGATACCTACTCCATAAACTTCATTACCATTGAGTTTTCCATCCATATAATGATCCAAAATCCAGGAATATATTTTCCCGAAGTCAAACTTAATCGATGCTGCAACCGTTCCCGGAGCAAGATCATTTTGATTCTCTGAAAATCCAATCACCTTTACTCCATTTTCCTTTGCAGCCTCAATGCAGCCATTTCCAACTTTATTTGCGTAAATAAATAAAACATCTGCACCTTTTCCGATCATTTGGTTTGCAATCTCTTTTCCAAGTTCCTCATCTTCCCAACTATTCGCATAGGCCCTGAGTACTGTTGCATTCGGGAGCTTTCTATCCGCAGCCAGCTGACGAACATCCTTTTCATACTGATCCAGCAAGGTCTCCATTGCCTCATTCGGATAACCGGCAATAATGCCAAATGCTCCTGTCTTCGTCAGATTTCCACCAATGATTCCCGCCAGATGGCTTGCCTCCTCTTCTTTTGGATAAACAGAGAATGTATTTTTACCTGATGCCGATCGGCCATTTAAAATACAAAAATCAACTTTCGGATAATCTCCTGACACGGAAGAAACAACCTCCTCGAACTGTGATCCTGCAAGTATGATCAGATTATAATTATCTTCTGCATATCTGCGAATCACTGCGTCAAAGTCTTTCTCTTCGACATTACTCTGATACTCCAGATCAATTTTCTTATCTTTGTTCTGATTTGCAAGAATCCCTTCGTAATTTCCCTTATTCCAACTTTGATCATTTATATCTCCTGGAAGAATTACAACAACTTTCGGCTGATTGGCCGGAATAATTTTCCGGTAAGTAGTTCCTTCGATTACTGCAACAATGATAAGTAATACTGCAACAATGAAGCCTGTCTCAGCTTTTATTTTCTTTTTTTTCCTGGTATCTTCCATGCCTTGTTATCCTTTATTTTTGAGTTCTGTATATTTCAGATTCTCTGACTTTCGATTATAAATCTCCTAAAAAAGGTTTTCTGTAGAGATACTTTCCATCTCCTCGATTACCTTTAAATTCATTATTTTCAGCGATGATATTTCCTCTCTGCATTACGAGATCAATCTTTCCGTGCAGATCTGTTCCTTCATAAGAAGTATAATCAACAGCTCCGTGCATCATCTCGTGAGTCAATGTCTGTTTTGCATCAGCATCAATAATCACAAGGTCTCCATCTGCTCCCGGTTCAATAATTCCCTTCTTAGGATACATTCCGTATACCTTTGCCGGATTTGTACAGGCAACTTCTACCAGCTTGTTGATGCTGATTTTGTTTTTCATTACACCTTCTGAGAAAAGAAGAATCATTCTTTCTTCAACTCCCGGAGCTCCATTCGGACATTTTCTGAAATCATCCTTGCCGTCCTGTTTCTCTTTTGCATAATTGAATGGACAATGATCTGTCGCAACGATCTGAATCTCTCCTGCCTCTAATCCTTTCCACAGCGCATCAAGATCCTGCTGTGTACGAAGCGGTGGAGACATAATATATTTCAATCCATCCGGATCTTTATATCTGTCTTCTGTAAGTGTCAGATACTGTGTACATGTCTCAACAAAAATGTTTTTTTGTCCGTTTCTTCTTGCTTCTTCAACTGCTTCAAGACTTTCCTTACAAGAAAGATGTACAATATACACCGGTGCATCACCTGCAAGCTTCGCAAGATAAAGGACTCTTCTTACAGCCTCTGCTTCTGCAAGATTCGGCCTACTCTTTGCATGATAGATCGGCGCAGTCTTTCCGGCATCACCATATTCTTTCTTCAGATGCTCTACCACATAATGATTCTCGCAATGGAATGCTGTGATTCCATGCAGTTCTTTCATCTTCTTAAGAACTTCTAAAATACCATCATCATCAATCTTATAGCCATAAGTCATATAAACCTTTGTGCTCTGGACTCCGTCATCCATCATTGTCTCAAGTTCATTTAAAATAGACTCGTCTACATGCTGAACTACTCCATGGAATCCATAATCGATAACAGCTTTATCATCTGCCAGTCCATGATATACATCCAGTTGATGATGTAGTGGGCATCCTGCCGGTCCGAATCCCATATGGTCTACGATTGTTGTAGTTCCGCCGCATGCGGCTGCAACAGTACCTGTATAAAAATCATCTACTGCTCTCGCGATTCCGACATCAATATCCATATGCGTATGAACATCAATACCTCCCGGGAGAACATATTTTCCTTTCGCATCGATCACCTTATCTGCATCCCCAAATTTTGCTTCCAGGTTTTTTCCGATACATTCGATCACACCATCCTCAATCAGGACATCTGCTTCATAAGTGTCCTCCGGTGATACGATCATTCCATTTTTTACAAGTGTTTTCATGATACTTCCACTCCTCTCTTAGTTTCAGTTATACTTCTACCGCAGTCTATGCTTTCCATAGTTGCGGTGATTTTTGTGCCTGATGAGTGCTGTTTCTAACCTCTTTTTGCTGCTTTAATATAGATAAAGTATGCAAGACCTGCACCGATACTTCCTACTACATATGCATTGTCAAAGATAAATTTCAGTGGTGCAATATATTTTCCGGCAAAGATAATGATCATTGCTGCCACAAAAATAATGATGATCGGTACATTAAAGCCTTTTGAATAATAATATTTTCCGCCATCTTCCTTGTACATATCAACCATATCAACCTCTGTCTTATGCTCAAACAGATAGGATACCAGATATAATCCTGAGATAGGTCCCAGCAACGCTCCAAGCATTCCACATACATTATAAATCAAATCGTACGCACTTGCCAGTGCATTCCACGGTTGAGCAAATAAAGCAAGTACTGCTGCAATCAAAGCAGCCTTTTTGTAGCTTACTTTCTTTGCAAATAAAGTTGCGATAACATTTGTCGGTGGAACCAGATTTGCTGCAACATTTGTTGTCAGTACTGCCATAATAATGAACAACGAGAAAATAATTACAATAAACGGATTGTCAAATTTACTTACAAGAACTGCCGGCTCCCAGATTGCTTCTTTAAATACAATTGCTGCTCCTGCTGTTCCGCAAATTCCTACAAAGGAAATGAATGCTGTCATTACAGGTGCCCCGACAAGCTGTCCTACTGCCTGTGCCTTCTGTGTTTTACAGTTCTTTGTGAAATCTGCCATAGACAGTGCAATACCACCGTCAAATGCAATCATTGAAGACAATGCCGGGAAAAACAGTGTCCAGAAATTCTTGGACGGATCTCCCTGAAGAGATGGGTCAGAAAGAAGTTTCGACACACTCCAATCTGCACTTCTAATTCCCCAGATGATTACGATAAAGCTCAACACAATCAATACCGGTGCTGCAAACTTTTCCAGTTTCTGTAATGCACTGGATCCTGATCCTGCAATATATACGTTCATTGCCCAGAATAATAAGAATGAAATAAATAAACCTTTAAATCCAAGTCCATGCCATGCTGGAATGATTGCTCCGATAATTGCATTAAGTGCCTGACCACCAATCCATGCCTGAACACCGAACCAGAAACACCCAAGTACTCCACGGACAATTGACGGGACTACAGTTCCTTTTGATCCAAACACCATTTTACTGAGCATTGGATAACCAAGTCCATACTTTGTACCGAAATGTCCAAGAACAACTGCAAAAATCATAACAAGTGTATGTCCTAATACAATCGTTAACAATGCCTGTGCCCATGACATACCAGATACGATCAGTCCACTTGCCACCTGATATACTGCGATAGATACAATCATACCAATCCACAGATTTCCCATGTCCCATGCTGACCAGTTACGCTCTTTTGAACTCAATGGTTTTGTCGCATCTGCATAATTATTTTTGTATTTATGGATTTCCTTTTCACCTTCCGGTGTCAATTCTACCATATCGCCTATCTGTCTTTGAAAAGCCCCCATAATGTACCTCCATTGTTTTTTATTTTTGTTTCGATATATCATTTGCGCATTGATATTTTATACTTCAATTTTAGTACATTTTGTTGCATTTTCAATGTGATAACTTTCTACTTTTGTTTAATATTTACGGTTTTTATCTTTTATTGTTTGTTTCTGTATTCTGTCGGCGTAAGATTATATTTTTTCTTAAACATACTGCTGAAATAACGAACATCGTTAATTCCCACTTTTTCTGAAACTTCTCCTATTCTAAGCTGCGGATTCTTAAGAAATTGACAAGCTTTCTCCAGCCGGTAATCTATAATATATTCAGATACATTCTGACCTGTATGTTTTTTAAACAACTCACTCAAATAGTTGGGCGTGATACAAAGTTGTTCTGAAATCTTTGTCAAGGTCAGCTTTTGTGAATAATTCATAGAAATGTAGTCCATCGCTTTCTGAACAAAAAGATTTGTCACTTTCATTTCTTGTTTTTCTTCACTCCGAGGTTTCTGAATATTTTTCTCAATTTCTTCCAGAATTCCAATTAATTCTCTGGCATTTGTAGGCTTTGTCAGATATCTGGTCACACCAAGCTCTAGTGCTCTCTGTGCAAAAGAAAAATCACTATAACCACTTAATATAATAATTTTTGTATTCTCATCCTTTTCACGGATTCGATTGATCAGATCCAGACCATTAATCTCCGGCATCTTAATATCAGTAATAATCACATCCGCATAAGAAACAGACAACTGTTCCAGCGCTTCCATGGCATTTTCAAACACACCAGTAATCTCAAATCCAGGTCTGGATGACAATAATTTTGATAGACCATTCCTGATCTTCGGTTCATCATCTACAATTACGATTTTCATCTTCTGTAACCTCCTTTGCCTGATCCACTTCTTCTACTGGGAGAAGAATAGTAACGGTTGTCCCTTTCTGCCATTCACTGTCAATTTTTAATCCATATGCCTCTCCAAAATGCAGCTGAATTCTACGATGTACATTTCGCATTCCAATATACTTTCCACTGATTTCATCTGAAATAATACTTTCCCTAAACCTCATCAAACGATCTGGCTGCATACCGATTCCATCATCTGTTACACGTATCTCAAGAGTTCCTTCTCTGACGATCGCTTGAATCTGGATTCTGCCCATCTCCTTCTTCTTCTCAATTCCATGCAGAATCGCATTCTCCACAATCGGCTGAAGAATCAGCTTCGGAACAAAACACAGCTTTGCTTCTTCATCTATTTCTATCTGAACTGTCAGACGATCTTCTAATCGGTTCTTCTGAATACAAAGATAACTTTCAATATATTTTAATTCTTCCTCAAAAAGTACAAGCATCTCTTCTCCATGAAGTGAATATTTTAAAATATCTCCTAAAGATACTACAACATCACTTATCTCCCATTCTCCCTTTTCAATTAACATCCAATTGATAGAATCTAATGTATTGTAAAGGAAATGTGGATTGATCTGAGCCTGAAGTGCTGTAAGCTCTGCATTCTTCTGTGCCAGTTTTTGTTGGTATACTTCCATAATCAATTGGCGTAATCTACTGACCATATAATTAAAAGACTGAATCAGCATTCCTATTTCATCATGTGCTTTTGATTCTACCTGTATTTCAAAATCTCCTGCTTCGACCTGTTTCATAGCATTTTTCAATCTCCCGATTGGCCTTGTAAATGTATAGGACAAAATAAAAATTCCAACTCCTGCCGCCAGCATTGCTAGCAAAACAAGGCCCATAATTGCTTCTCGAAGTCTCTTTGCCTGTGGAAAGAAATCATCTGTCGAAACCACTGAATAAGTCTCCCATCCGGTCAGTCCATTATACTGCCTACAGGCAAAATAATCCTTATTATCCCAGTTGAATTCATATCTTCTAACTCCTTTTTCCATCCCTTTTGTTACGACATCTCCCCAATCATAAATATTTGTCTTATTCGAGCACAGAACATTTCCGGCGCAATCCACCAGATAAGTGTACTGATTTTGAAAGGTACTATAATTATTCAACATCAAAAGTCCAAACGTCTCCGGATTCAATTCTATCGCAAGAATTACCTTATTGATAGAACTTATAAATGTTACTACTTCTTCTGCATTTTTCTGACAAAGCGAACTTCCTTTTTCCGTCCAGGTACCATCTCCAACAAGGTTACTTGCTGCATTCTCATATACTTCCATCCGCCTTTTATCATTCACTGCCTGACAGCCTGAATAGCTGTAATACACGGTTCCATCTTCATTCATCAGTATCAAATCTGAGCAGCTTGATATAAGATTTAAAAGCCCTTCCATCCAATCATTTAATTCTTCTGTTTCTTCCTGCGTATGTATCTCTTTTTTCAAATATGCCCTCACGATTTGACTGGATTTTACATTTTCAGCCAGACGATTGATCTGCTGAACCTGACTATTAATAGAGATATCAATTCTGTTAATTGTATCAGCCATCTCTTGTTCTTTGTTTTCCACTACAAGATTTTTTGCATTTTGATAAGAAAAATATCCAATCATTGATCCCATCAAAAGCACCAGTATCAAAAAAGAGAGCATTAACTTCTTTCGCAAAGTCATTTTATCTTTCTCCCTCCATACTTTTCTCCATGTCATTCCACTTGTGTTATCATCTTTGCAACATATTCCATTTTTTCACAATCAACAAATGAATAATTCATAACATAAATATTTTCATACTTTTTCTTCTTCTCACTTGAATGATAATAGGATGACAACGCAGCCAGCTTAATTCCTTTGCTCTTCATTTTATCCAGAAATTCTTCTTCACTCAGGTTTGTATCTACTTTCATTAAAAAATGTACTCCTGCATCTTCTTCCAGAATCTTGATTTTAGTTTTCAATACTCCCTGTAAAAATGCTTCCAGGATCCGGTCTCTCTTCTGCTGATAATAATTACGCAGCCGGTTAATATGTTTCTCAAATGCCCCTGAATTCATAAACTGCGCTAACGTATATTGTTCAAAATTTGATACCGTACAGGAATAAAAAGAAAGTTCTCTGTAAAATCGTTCTGCCAATTCATCCGGCAGCACCATATAACTGATTCGCACTGTTGAACACAAAGTCTTGGAAAATGTATTCATATAAATCACTTTTCCCGATACATCAATGCTCTGAAGCGATGGAATTGGCTTACCGTTCAATCTAAGTTCACTGTCATATTCATCTTCTATAATATATCTATCTTTCGTTTTTGTCACCCAGCCAAGTAACTCATAACGTTTACTGATTGGCATTACGATTCCCGTTGGATAATGATGTGACGGAGAACAATGTATCACATTGATTTCTTTTTCTTCCAGTTCTTCTACCTTCGGTCCGTCCTCTTCTATTTCTATATACTCATAACAAGCTCCCATACTGCGATAAATTTTTGCGATTTTATGATATCCCGGATTTTCAACTGAATATTTCAATTCCTTTCCCAAAAGCTGAATCAAAAGACTGGACAAATATTCTGTTCCAGCACCAATAATGATCTGTTCCGGCCGCACCGTCATGTTTCGGAATGCTTTCAGATAATCCGCAATGCTTTGTCTTAATTCCATTACTCCGCCACACGGTGGGTTAAGCATCAATTCAGTCTGATAGTCATTCATTACTGCCCGCATCGTCTTTGTCCAAATAGAAAATGGAAATGCACTCTGTTCCGTCTGATTACTCGTAAAATCTGCAATATAAGCATTCTTTCCACCGATAAGGTTTAACTTATTGCTGTAAATCCTATTTTCTGATAAACCACTCTCGCTTTTCATTCTGTCATCCCGCAGGTCTGTTACATAAAATCCACTCTTTGGAACGGAATAAATATATCCCTCTGCTGCAAGCTGACCATAGGCATTCTCGACAGTGATCACACTTATGGCCAGATTTTTTGCAAGTGCACGCTTTGATGGAAGTTTTTCTCCACTCTTAATTTTCCCTTGAATAATGTCATTCTTGATACATTTATACAAATATTCATAGAGCGTATCTGACCCTATATTTTCAAAATTATATGTCAACATATTTACTTTTTCTCCATTCTGACCTTTTTGAATATATCAAAACTGAGTATTTTTATATAGTCACTTTGTCATTATACTATTACCTATCGAATTAGTAAAGAAAAGGAGATTCAAAAATGAGTACAAATAATGAACGTTATGAATTGAATAAAAATCTGGCACAGATGTTAAAAGGCGGAGTGATCATGGATGTTACAACTCCGGAACAGGCAAAGATTGCAGAAGCTGCCGGTGCATGTGCTGTTATGGCACTGGAAAGAATTCCGGCTGATATCCGCGCTGCTGGTGGAGTTTCCCGTATGAGTGACCCGAAGATGATCAAAGGAATCCAGGAAGCTGTTTCAATCCCTGTTATGGCCAAATGCAGAATCGGACATTTTGCAGAAGCTCAGGTACTTCAGGCAATTGAAATCGACTATATTGATGAAAGCGAAGTCCTTTCACCTGCAGATGATGTCTACCATATTAACAAAAGAGCGTTTGATGTTCCATTTGTCTGCGGTGCAAAAGATCTTGGCGAAGCACTCAGACGTATCAATGAAGGAGCTTCTATGATCCGTACAAAAGGTGAACCGGGAACCGGTGATATTGTTCAGGCAGTTCGCCATATGCGCAAAATGAACAGTGAAATTTCCAAACTAGTAAGTATGCGTGAAGATGAACTTTTCGAGGCAGCCAAACAGTTGCAGGTTCCTTATGATCTTGTCCTTTATGTACATGAAAACGGAAAACTTCCTGTTGTAAACTTTGCTGCCGGCGGTGTTGCAACTCCTGCTGATGCTGCTCTTATGATGCAGTTAGGCGCAGAGGGAGTCTTTGTCGGTTCCGGTATCTTCAAATCCGGAAATCCGGCGAAACGTGCTGCTGCTATCGTACAGGCCGTTACAAACTATACAGATGCAAAACTGATCGCTGAACTTTCATCTGACCTTGGCGAAGCTATGGTCGGCATCAACGAACAGGAAATTGAACTTCTCATGGCAGAAAGAGGAAAATAAAATGACAATCGCAGTACTTGCCCTTCAAGGAGCATTCATAGAACACGAACAAATGCTTCAAAAGCTTGGAGTTCATACCATTGAACTCCGACAGGCTTCTGATCTGCAAAAAGATTTTGATGGGATTATCCTTCCCGGCGGTGAAAGCACCGTTCAGGGAAAACTCTTACACGATCTTAACATGTTCGAACCTTTAAAAGAAAAGATTCAATCCGGTATTCCCGTTCTGGCTACTTGTGCCGGAATGATTCTCCTGGCTTCTGACATTGCTGAACAAGACGAAACCTATTTTGAAACCATTCCTATGACAGTCAAACGAAACGCCTACGGTCGCCAGCTTGGAAGCTTCCATACAAATGCTGAAGCAGCCGGTATCGGTGAAATTCCTATGACTTTCATCCGTGCCCCTTTTGTAGAATCCGTTCATGCTGACGCTTCCGGAAACACACCTGAGATCCTCAGTATTGTAGAGGATCGTATTGTCGGAGTGAAATATAAGAATCAGATGGCATTTGCATTTCATCCGGAATTAGATCAGGACACACGGATTCATGATGCATTTCTAGGGATGATCAGATAGTTATCGCAGCATTCTCCAAGGTCTCGTGCAAGTACGGACTTTGGCTCGTTGCTCGCGTAAATAAAAGAAACCGACAGGATGTTTTCTAAATGAGCTTATCATTTTCATCCTGTCGATTTCTTTCTTTTTACTAGTACTATTAAGCAGGTTTTTTACATTGGTGTTCCAACCTCTATCAGATTTCCATCCAAATCATAAAAACGAACAATCTTCTGTCCCCAGCTATGCGTCATCAAACGATTCACAAACTTTATATCCGGATAAAGTTTGTCCAGTTTTTCGACAAAGGCTTCGATATTCTTCTCCTCAAAATATAGCTCACAGGAATTGCTCTCTGAAATGATATCTCTTTCCAGAAAGTTCTTCCAAATTGTTTTCTCCTGAAGAACAAGTCCCTCTGTCAGAATGATATTTCCTTCATTATCAAGTATTACATCAAGTCCAAATAAATCATGATAAAATTTCTTCGATTTCTCGATATCTTCTACAACAATCAAAATATTTCTTAATCTCATACTTCATAATCTCCTTGCGAGGTTTTATGCATCTACTTTCCACTCTGCCAGCGGTTTTAACTCAATCTTTGTTCCGTTTGGAAGTGAAAACCAATGGTCATTGATTGCTTTTACCGGATACGCTTTGATTTTCTCCATAATCTCTGCTTCTGAATCTACTGCAATGGAAATATGATCATATCCATTTTCTGATGCTGCATCCAGCTCCTCTACTTCGCAAAGCTGGATACCTTCTTTGTACCAGCATTTTCTTCCCGGTTTTTCACCGATTTCTCTCCACATATGCATCTCAAATACATCTTCAAAGAATCTCTGAGCTTCTTCATATGATTTCGTGCGGATTGCTGCGTGATCGATTCTTGCCATTTTGACACACTCCTTTTTGCTTATTCTACTACCTCTATATTACGTTATTTCTTTTTATTTTTCATTATAAACTCAAATTGTTTAACAAAAAAACAGCGCTTTCGCACTGCTTCTCATTTCTGTCTATATATCATGTACCTTCAAAACTACATACAGTCAAAACCAACATCATCATCCAAACCTATCACTGCTTTGGTTATGCCCTCGACCTATTAGTAACAGTCAGCTCCATGTGTTACCACACTTCCACCTCTGCCCTATCTACCTCGTCGTCTTCAAGGGG
>ERZ857922.2219-NODE-2219-length-20469-cov-3.794308_pt1 | contig 20469 bp, 13 predicted proteins | sample MGYA00519579_ERZ857922 | MGnify/ENA primary metagenome ERZ857922 (study PRJEB31778, sample SAMEA3449375) | human gut metagenome | biome: human gut; feature: human-associated habitat; material: faeces | place: United Kingdom | collected 2010/2012 ... | reverse complement strand
CATTGATGCGGTTGAGTGGGGAGCATCCTCAATCTATTGCATCCCGGTGAAAGCAGGGACAGCCGGAACCATTGGAAAAATCACGGAAGACCAAAAGGGATACGGTACCTTTGAGGTAAAGGGAAGCCCTAACAATGCCTATGACATTGTGGTTGAGGTAATGGATGCCGGAGAGTGCAATGAGGGAAGCTTCAGATACTCATTGGATGGAGGAAATACCTTCACAGAGGAAATGACAATACCTATCACCGGAGAGGCAGAACTGGCAACTACCGGACTGACTGCAAAGTTCACGGATGCAGAAGGCGGTGACAGCTTTATGGAGGGAGACCGTTTCACATTCTCCACCACATCACCGGCTATGAGCAATGAGTCAGTAATCAGTGCGGTTGAGAGCCTCATCAACAGCCCTCTTATGTTTGAGTTTGTTCATATCGTTGGAGTATCATCCAAGGCTTTGTGGGCTTCTCTGTGTACGATTGCCAATGACTTCCTGACTAAGTACAAGAGACCTCTGTTCTTTGTCTGTGAGGCAAGAGGAAAGAAGGCAGATGAGAGCCTTGAGGATTATGTGAACGCAATGCTTGAGGAACGGAAGGGCATCAACAATATCTACATGCAGGTTGTATGTAGCAATTCCCGTTATCAGAGAATGGATGGAAGGGTTCAGGACATCAACAATGCAGGAATTGTGACCGGACTCTATGGAAGAGCCAAAGAGTCACAGAGCATTGGAGAGGTGAAGAGCTTCCCTATCTCTGAAGCAAAGCTTCTCAAGCTCCTTCCTGAAGGAATTGAGGACTATATTGAGACCTTGGACAAGGCAAAGTATGTGACCATCAGGCAGTACATTGGCAAGGAAGACTACTATGTGACCTCTGCAAATATGATGTCACCTGAAGGTAGTGACTACTCCTATGCTGAAGATGTCAGGGTGTCGAACAGACTTGTCAAGGCTGTCAGGGCAAAGGCACTTGATGAGCTTCAGGTGGAGGTTGACCCCGGAGATATTGAGACAAGCATCACAAACATTCAGGAGCAGCTCAATACACCTGTGGAAGATGCAGTCCGTGATAAAGTCATCAGCTCCGGAAGCGTGACCATTGACACGGAGAACCTCAACATCCTTGTGGATGAGAAGCTTGACATCAATATCACTTATGTACCTATGGGACATGTGAGGGAGATGAACCTCACCTTTGCAGTAGAGAACCCTTATGCAGCATCTTAGGAAGGAGGTAGATACAGATGGCAAATAAGCAGTTAATCAACGGAAAAGTCTATGACTGGTCAAGCGTGACAATCACAGCTTCCGGCATGGAAAACATGGAACCCATGGAAATCTCCTATGACGATGAGCAGGAGAGTGAGCCTATCTATGGCAGGGGCGGAAAGATTAGAGGTTATGGTACCGGAAATCAGAAAAACTCCGTCAAGCTTTCCTTGCTCCGTGAGGACTTCAATGAGATGTGCAGGGTCATCCAGTCCAAGGGATATAAGAACTTCTACAAGTATGTTATCCCGAAGATTGTAGTGAACTATGCAGACGAAGGAGCTGCAACCTGTACGGATGTACTGACCAACATTGTGCTGTCGAAGCGTAGCTTCAAGGCGGCACAGGGAGATAAGTCCATGAAGGTAGACCTTGATGGTATCGCCATGGGCGGCATCAAAATCAATGGTCTTGATGCGTAACTAATAACAAAATAAATGACAAAAACGGAGGTATAAACCATGAATGATACAAGAGAAGAGCAGCTCCTCAATGCAGGAAAGGCTGCTGATGCAGAGAAGAGGACAGATGTGGAGAGCCTGAAGAAGAAATATGCAGCTTCAGATGAGAAGGTCTACACGGTAGTAACAACGGTACAGGTGGATGATGAGACAGAGGATGAGTTCACATTCCTCTTCAAGAAGCCGAAGGCAGCATCCTATGACAGATATGTGAAGACCATGTCCAACTCTGTGACAAAGGCATCTAAGAGCTTTGCTTTTGACAACATCATTGATGAGCAGAGAGACATGCTCAAGGAAACAGTGGAAGAGTATCCGGCAATCACTATCAGCCTTGCAGATAAGCTTCTCCGTATGCTTGGACTGGCAGACACTACATCAGTAAAAAAGCTGTAGAGGATGCCAAGGAGCGGTTCAAGAGCAGCTTTGTGAGCTATGGGAAGATGGTCATATATACCTATCTTCCCAAGGAACTGCTTCCAGAAAGCTTTGAAGACCTGACCTTTGAGGAGTTCTTTGAGCTGTATGGTCAAGCGGACTGTGCAAGAGAGATGAGAATTGAAGATATTGAGACAGGCGTAGCAAAAGGAATAGCAGACAATTTTAGTAATGACGAATAAAAAAGCCCCACAGCCGGAAACTGTGGGACTTGATACACCTCTATGGTCTTGTAAGGAATAGTATATCACATTTTAAGTAAAAAGCAACAGGGAGGTGGTTGCATGGGTATGGAGTCAGTATACAAATTGTCTGTCATCCTGAACTTGGTGGATAATCTTTCCGGTCAGATGAACAGTGTGCAGAGCAGCGTATCCGGTAGTGTAGACAAGCTCAATTCTGCCTTTGGAACCATGCAGAAGGCAGGGGTAGCAATGGCAGGAATAGGTGGAACCATCACCGGGCTTGCCATGAAAACAGTCACAGCCACCTTTGATACACAGAACGCACTTGGAGAGCTTTCCTCTTTGGGAGTGAAAGACCTGAAGGCGGTGGAGGATGCGGCAAAGAGCTTCTCCAACACATGGGCAGGAACAAGCAAAGCGGACTTCATAACGGCATCCTATGATATTAAATCAGGTATAGCATCCTTGACGGATGAAGGCGTGGCACAGTTCACACAACTGGCAGCCCTGACGGGTAAAGCCACAAAATCAACAACGGAAGAGATGGGCTCACTATTTGCCACAGGTTACGGTATCTATAAAGGTTTTTATGATGATATGTCTGACCTTGAGTTTGGTGAGATGTTCTCCGCCGGAATTGCAACAGCAGTTAAGAACTACAAGACATCCGGCTCCGAGATGGCAAGTGCGATATCAGCACTAGGAGCCACAGCTACAAATGCCAATGTCCCACTTGAAGAACAGCTTGCCATAATGGGACAGCTTCAGACTACAATGTCCGGTTCTGAAGCAGCAACAAAGTATAAGTCCTTCCTCAATCAGGCATCCAGTGCCGGAGAGAAGTTGGGACTGACCTTCCTTGATACCAACAATCAGCTACTATCAATGCCGGACATCCTGACAGAGCTGAAGAGTAAATATGGGGAGACCATTGATGCAGTAGAGAAGAGGGAACTGAAGGAAGCCTTTGGAACGGATGAGGCGGTTGCCCTTATAGACCTTTTATACAACAATGTTGAGACCCTTGACAGTGGAATACAGGACTTGCAGGGAAGCATGAAAAACGGAATATCTGTGACGGAGGAGATGGCGGAAGCCATCAACAACACACCGGAGCAGAAGTTCCAAGTGCTGAAGCAACAGATACACAACAATGTGGAGGAACTTGGAAATGGACTACTTCCGGCAGTCAACAATACCATGGACAAAGTGAGCGGACTGATACAGAAGGGTTCCAAGTGGATAAGCAACAATCAGGAAACGGTTCAGAGCATTATGAACATAGCCCTGAAGCTTGGAGTGTTCCTTGTGATAGCAGGAAGCGTGATGGGTGTGATAGGAAGCCTTGGAAAGCTTTTCCTGTCAGCAAAGAACGCTATAGGACTTGTGAAGACCGCAACCTTGGGAATGAATACAGCCTTCCTTGCTTCCCCTATAACGTGGGTGATAGCCGGAATAGTGGCTCTAGTAGCCGCCTTTGTAGTCCTATGGAATAAGTCAGAAGCCTTCCGTGGCTTTTGGATTGGACTATTTGAACAGGTGAAATCATCCTTCATGCAGGCATGGCAGACATTGAAGCCTGCCCTACAAAATCTAGGTCAGAAGTTCATGGAACTGTATCAGGCGGTGCAGCCAATCCTTGAGGTACTAGGTGCTGTCTTAGGTGCAGTCCTGACGGTAGCACTTGGTCATTTCGTTGGTTGTATTCAGGGAATTATATCCGCACTGACCCCGTTGACCAATGCCCTCTCAAGTTTGGTGAGCTTTGTTACCAATGTGGTGAACATGATTGTCTCACTATTCAAGGGCGATTTTTCGGGAGCTCTTGGCTTTGCATCCGCAGCAGTCGGAGACCTGAAGGACTTCTTTTTCAACTGCTTTGATGCCATCCTCTCATTCCTTGGTGGGTTTGCATCCGGATTTTTGGATGTGGTTGGTGGTGCATTGTCGGCAATCGGCATAGATGCAACCGAGACCATAACGAAGATGAAGGACACCATCAAAAACGGGCTTGAAGCGGTGAAGGGCTTCTTTGGAAATATCTTAGGAGCTGCATCCGACACCGTGAAGGAAAAGCTTGGCAATATGAAGGCAGCCTATGAAGAACATGGCGGCGGCATCAAGGGCGTAGCAGCGGCGGCTGTAGAAGGCGTGAAGGGATACTACACAGCAGGCTTCACATTCATTGACAACCTGACGGGCGGAAAGCTCACAAACATCAAGAACCAATTCAGTGAGAAGATGTCCGGTGTGGCAAATGCAGTATCATCCGGAATGTTAGCAGCTAAGAACTATGCAAGCACACAGCTCTCCAATATGCAGGCTGCATATCAGTCAAGCGGCGGAGGCATAAAGGGAATTGTAGCAGCAACAATGACAGGAGTACAGGGTACCTTCAGTACAGCATACTCCGTGATAAACAATCTGACAGGTGGGAAGCTTGAGAGTATACGCTCTACTATAAGCAATAAGATACAGGCGGCAAAGGATACGGTCTCTTCAGTTCTTGACAGTATCAAGTCAGCCTTCTCATCAAAACTTGAAGCGGCAAGGTCTGTAGTGTCCAGTACGATTGAGAAAATCAAAGGAGTTTTCAATTTCTCATGGAAGCTTCCGGACTTGAAGCTGCCACATATTAGTGTAAATGGTGGACAGGCACCTTATGGTATCGGCGGAAAAGGTTCATTGCCATCCTTCTCCATCCAATGGTACAAGGAAGGCGGTATCCTGAACGGAGCAACCATCTTTGGAGCAATGGGAGGGAACCTCTTGGGAGGAGGAGAAGCCGGAGCTGAAGCGGTGCTTCCATTATCCGAACTGTGGAAGCAGATGACAGAGATTGTCAAAGGCGTAGTCAAAGGAGAGAACGAAGAAAGCGGTGATACAGTACAGCAGACCGGGGCAAACATCACAAGTGCTTTGACCTCAAAGGCTGCATCAGTACGAAAGGAAAAGGAAAGCAAGACAACAACCACAAAAGAGACATACACATCAGAGAGATGGGGCAAGTGTTATTAAGACATACATAAAGGCATCTTTCGAACCAGACACAGAGAAGATCGTCAGTCTGATACCATCGGGAATGATAGATTATATTATAGAAGATGAGGACTTCTCAGATAAAGAAGAGTTTATGGAAGAATTTGATAATTTATTTCAGAACAAAGTAAAAGATATAAATGAATATTTTGGAGATCATTGGAAGTATTCTTATGAAATACTAGATACAAAAACCATAAAAAAGGATGATCTAGATGAAATAAAAAAGAAATATGAGGAAATCAATGTCAAAGTTACAGCGGCAAAGAAAGTAGAAACTAAAATAACAGTTCAAGCGGGTGATACTCGTATAAATAGTACAACAGCAATGATTTATCTAATTGAAATTGATGGATCGTGGTATTTGGATTTATATAGTATGAATATGAGCATGTAATACATTTTTATGAGATGGTATAAAGGGGAAAATATGCGTAGAAAAACAAAAATAATAATATCATTTATTTTATTTGTTTTGGGAGTTTTTATTTTCTCTGTACAGACTAAGGCTATGGATGCATATGAAATATATGAAAAGGCTGTACAGAATACTATTCAATCAGGAAGTTGGACAGAACATACAACAGAAGTGATTGATATAAACTATACGGAGGGAAATACACAAGGTGAAGAGAAAGGAAATGTAATAGAGTATTCTTTAAATATATCTAATTATTCACGTGAAAATCCAAGAGATGCAATTATATCAGGGCATGGAAAAGTTAATGTACTAGAAGAAAAATTTAACTTTGAGTATCAGTATGAGAATGGAATTTCTCATACAATCATTGATTCAGATGAATATGAAGACAATCCTCGAGAAGAGCCAGCTCTATTTAATTTTGATATATTTACACAAGATATGTTTGAAAATGCAAGTATATATAATACTGAGATTAAATTAAATATCCCGGCAAATAAAGTAAATGAAATATTGTTTAAAGATTCTAGCACATATTTTGAAGAAATTAGTTATGGGGATGTGATTTTAGACTATGGAGATGCGACAGTAGAAATTATTGTTGATGAAAAAAATGTCAGCAAAATCATATTACAGGTACAAGGCATTTTTGATAAGAATGATACACATGTAGTGGCAGACTATAAAATAAATTATGATTTTTTGAAATCAGATAGTTCTCACTTTGAAATAAAGAATAATAATGTCCCTGCTGATGCGGTAGAGTTTAATGGACATTATTATTACATATATAATTCAGATATGGCTAATGATTGGAATAATGCACAGGTATATTGTGAAAAGAAGGGCGGTTATCTTGCAACAATCACTAGCAGAGAAGAAGATTCCTTTGTGTATTCTTACCTGATAGATTCTGGATATGGATCGGCATTATTTGGTTTATCAGATCAGGACGAATTAGATAATTGGAAATGGGTTACGGGAGAAGCATATTCTTATCAGAATTGGGAGTCTGGAGAACCTAATCATCAAGGTGGAAATGAACATTATGGTATGTATTATGATGAATTTACCGATGGCAAATGGAATGATGGTGATGGAGTAAATGTTCCTTTTATCTGTGAATGGGATAAATATGACACAGATTCGGAAATTGAAGAGGAAACAGAGTTTAGAAACAGACTGGCAGTATATTCAGATTATGATAACTTAAGTGTTCGTAAAGGAAGCAGTATAACATTAGGTGCATGTTTAATAGAAGATGGAGAAATAACGGAAGATGTATCAGGAATTACTTTTGTTATAGAAAACCCCTCTATTTTAGAAATATCTGATACAGGAATCTCTTCTGGAAAGAGATATGTAAAACTAACAGGAAAAGGGGAAGGAACTACTGTAGTAACATTTAGCGATTCCAAGACTGGATCCATAACAAAAGTACCAGTTACAGTGTACAACAATAATTATTTATCATATACCATAAGCTCAGTACCTGTACAAAATATCGAAAAATACCCAACTAATATTTATAATGCAAATGGTTTATATATGGATAATTATAGCTATATTGTAAATGCAAATAAGTCAGCAACGGTGTCTTTTGATATTTATAATACTAATTATACATATGGTGTGGTAGAAACTTATAATAAAAGCGGTAAGCTCCAAAAAGCTGTTTTGATTAATAAAATGGAAAAAAACAATACCAGTATTAAAAAAGCTTTATGGGATAACACAAAATGCCTAATAAATGATTTTGCCAATGGGAATTTATTAACATATCGTCAGGAAAGCGGTTATTCAAAAAAAACCTCAATTACTGTTGATATTCCAGAAGGAGGATATATTAAGATTAGTAATGATCCCTATAACACACCATTAGTTGCTATTATTAATGATGTTGATATGTTAATCTCTATTGGAAAATTAAAAAATAAAATAGAAGCTAATAAAATAGAAAATGAAGAATTTCTTGAAAAACTAACTGGTAAATTATTAAAAGAAAAAACATATGCAACAATTATAGATAATAAGGATGAGATAACAAAAACATTATGGAAAAATGTTTCACAAAAAGTATATTATTCCAATAAATCATTAGGTGAATTCAGTCAAACAATTGCGGATAATCTTTCAGAACTAGATTTAGGAGAAATTATATGTGAAACAGCAGCAGACTTTGGATGGGATATAGGTGAAAAGACTTTTGAATATTTTTCGGGACCAATAGGAGATATATTAAAGGGATTATTTCAGATAGGCCGTTTGGAAAATATCATTATACAGCATGTGGAATACATTAATTCATATGATATAGGATCTATTCATATTCAAAATCAAGGAGGAGGAATACGAACATTACAGCAGGTTACAGTTGAATCTGAAAAAGGATTTTCTGATGATACCTCTTTAAATGTTTTTAAGATAGATTTAAGTTCTGATGCTTTAAATATACTTAAAACTACATCTCCAGAAATATACAATAAGATTCAATCCGGTATTTCGTATACATACAATATTTCTCTGATGAAAGATGGGAGGGAAGTACAACCGGATGAAAAAGTATCTGTTTATATTCCAATTCCAAAAGAATTAAAATTACTGGCCTATATACAAAAAGATATGGTTTCAACGCAGGAAGATCAAGAAAAAATATCGGATAGTGAAAAAGATTTTTCTGACAGACAATCAGATAGTTCTCAGCCTGCTATAGAAAATAATAATATTCCAGCCGATGCAGTAGAGTTTAATGGACATCATTATTACATATATGATTCAGATATGGCTAATGGTTGGAATAATGCTCAGGGATATTGTGAAATGAAAGGAGGTTATCTTGCAACAATCACCAGCAAAGAGGAAGACTTCTTTGTGTATTCCTATTTGATAAATTCCGGATATGGATCGGCATTATTTGGGTTGTCAGATCAGGACGAAACAGATAACTGGAAATGGGTTACGGGAGAAAAATATTCTTATCAGAATTGGGAATCTGGAGAACCAAATCATCTTGGTGGGAATGAACATTATGGTATGTATTATGAAGGATTTACCAATGGCAAATGGAATGATGGAGATGGAGTAGATGTACCTTTTATCTGTGAATGGGGAGAGTATAATACAGATTCCGAAACTGAAGAAGAACAGAAATCAATAGAAGAAAAAGTGGCATATATTCGGTCTGTTTATCAGGATATTGTTTCTGCCATGCAAAATACGCAATACAAAGAAATTGAATTTACAAAAGCAGTTAGAAGTTATTCAGACGGAATAAATATCAGATGTATTGTTATGCCAAAGCAGTCAGATGATGAATTATATAATAAGTATTATTATTTTGATGATAATCATTTGATATTTGCATATTATGAAGGATTAGATTCACATCGGTTTTATTTTGATCATGACCAATTAATTAGATGGCGATATGCAAGTGAAGCCCAAAATCCAGATAGTGCTGTGAATTATGAAGATAAGACAAATGAATTTATTGATTGGCAGGAGCGTGTATATGCGGATGTATCAAAGATAAAACAAATAATGGATCAATTAAACGAAACAGGATATATATTTCCAGACATTAATAGTAGAAAGCTGGATATTACGGAATTGACAGTTTTTACGTCGGAACAGCTTAACCTGATCAAAAATGAAATTTATGCACGGCATGGGTGTAATTTTAACAATGATGAGATAAGAGAGTACTTTTTACAGTTTAGCTGGTATGAGCCAAGTATTGCGCCAGAAGATTTTGAAGATAGTCTATTTAATGATTATGAAATATATAACAGGAATTTAATTTTAAATTATAAGGAGGGATAATTTATGAGAGTAAGAAAAAAATTTTTTATAGTATTATTTATGATTATTATACTAACAATAGGAATAGGGAAAACACCATTGTCTGTATTTGCAGCTTCAGGTGGCAGACAAGGTGCAGCAGAATTAGCCGCATCTCAGATAGGATTAACAAATGGTACAAAATATGGTGCTGGCAGTGGTGAAGCTTGGTGTGCTTATTTTGCTGGTTGGTGTGCTAGAAATGGTGGTGGAATTGGAACATCTGAATGGCCTAATTCAGGGAGTACAACTATTTTGGTAGACAAATTTCAGAAAATGGGAAGATGGCATGATAAATGTAATACATCGTGGTCCTATCAAAAATCTGGATACGGAACTATAAGAGGTGGTGGTAAGTATGATAACTATATACCGCAGGTTGGAGATTTTGTAGCAATTGACAATAATGGAAAAATTGCAGATGGTCCAGATCATACAGGCATTGTTTATAGTGTTGTTGGAAATACACTTACAACAATAGAAGGAAATATAAGTAAAAAAGTTGTTAAAGTTACATATAATTTATCAACATTAAGACCAACATCCAATAATGTTGGATCATCGACTATAATTATAGGGTTCGGAGAGCCTCAATATCCTGCTTCAAACCAACAACCTAAATTTAATCTAGAAGCTGTTAGTGGTGGCGAAGGAACTGTTCAAATAACAGGTTGGGCATTTGATCCAGATTCTCCTAATACGTCAATTGGCATACATGTGTATATTGGTGGTAAATGTGGTGATTCTGATGTAGAGGGATATGGATGGATTATAGCAGATCAATATAGACCAGATGTGAATACTGCATATGGAATAACTGGTAATCATGGATTTTCTGCAACAATAGAAACAGGGAGAAGAGGTAATCAACAAATTGCCGTATATGCACTTGATACAAATGGTGGAGAAAATCCCCTTATAGGATTTAATACTGTCTATATTTCTAAACCATATGTCTTGAAGTTTGCTCAAAGTGAAATAACAGTAAATGAAAATGAAGCAACTAAGCTGATTATAAAATATGATGGCGAAAATGTATCACAAATAGATGCGAGAATGGTTAATCAGAATGACAATGATATAATATCAGCGCAATGGGGAAATGTAAATGCAAGTGAACAGTCAGTTGAATTATTTATTAGGGGAGTTAAAGCAGGAAGTAATATTTTAAAATTTGTTGCAATGGACAAAGATAATAATGATCTTTATTCAAATACAATCAAAGTGACAGAAAAACATGTTCACAAACATACAATTGAAAAAATAACAAAGCAGCCAACATGCTCAGAGACTGGTTTGAAAAAATATTATTGTTCTTGTGGTGCAGTATCGTCTCAAACAACAACTCTTGGTAAGAAAACACATGTTTATGTCACAGATCCGGCAGTGGCAGCGACCTGTACGCAGTCGGGAAAGACAGAAGGAAAACATTGTTCTTTATGTGGATATGTGTATAAGAAACAGGATGTAATACCGGCAAAGGGACATAGCTATGTAGTAAATAAGGAAATACCGGCTACGTGTACAAATTCTGGTTGGACAGAAGAAAAGTATTGTTCAGTATGTTGGACTGTTTTTTCAGAGCAGGAAAAAATACCGGCAAAGGGTCATAACTATGTAGTGGATAAAGCGGTAGAAGCAACTTGCACAACAGCAGGTAAAACAGAAGGAAAGCATTGTTCAACCTGTGGATATATTGCAGTTGTGCAAAAAGAAATTCCGATCAGAGAGCATGAATACAAAAATGGTGTATGTATTTGGTGTGGAAAGAAATCTGATAATACCTCTTCATCAGATCAGAATGATAAAAATAATTCATCAGATCATGTAAATGAAAGCAATAAATCAGATAAAGAACCATCTAATAATACAGATAAAAATACCAATAGCACAAATAGCTCTGTGAAGGATAATAATGATAAAAATCAGGATAATTCAGACTATCAAGAACCTGATAATTATAATGATCCGAATCATGAAGATCAGGACAATGTCAATTTAGACGATAAAGATGATACGACAACTTCACAGGAAGACGATTGCTTTAAGAGTAACAATTTATATTATAGAATAACCAGCCATAAGAAAAAGCAGGTTACTGTATTAAAATGTTTGAACAAAAATTGTAAAAGCATAAATATTCCTGCAAAAGTTAGTTATAAAGGAAAGACTTATTCTGTAGTATCTATTCATGCCAAAGCATTTTCAGGTCTGAAAAAAGTAAAAAAGATTACAATAGGGAAAAATGTCAAAACAATAGAAAAAATGGCATTTTATAATTGTAAGAAATTAAAAACAGTTCAGATAAATGCAACAAATCTAAAACGGATTGATAAAAAAGCGTTTGGTAAGGTAAATGGAAAGTGCTTGATCCGTGTGAAAGCTAAAAAGCTGAGTAAGTACAAAAAGCTTTTATCAAAAGGCGGGTTAAACAAAATAATAAAAATAAAGACGTTTTAAAAATAAATTCCCGGAAGTGATCCCATTACTTCCGGGAATTTTTATGCATACAGGTTATTTTCTGCCACTTACCGGCGTATTTCGACCGCTTACCGAAAAGGCATTTACATTTATTTTAGATACCGTATAATGACAACAACAGGAGGTGGTCAGGTGAAGATACGAGTGGAAATAGATCCGGAAGCACCGGAAGAAGAAATCGTGCTCCGTTGCAGGGAGCTGACACCGGAGGTCGTGAAGCTTCAGCAGTTGTTGGCAAAGCAGATCAAAAGCACCGGTCAGATCATATTGTATCAAAACGACACCGAGTATTATCTGGAAACAGACAGGATCCTGTTTTTTGAAACGGAAGGCTCGCAGGTGCTGGCGCATACGGAAACGGAAATATTTGAAGCAAGGAAAAAGCTGTATGAGCTGGAGGATATGCTGGGATCGGATTTTCTGCGGATCTCCAAGTCCGCGATCGTAAATCTGAACCGGATTTATGCGATCCGGCGGAATCTGGCAGCGTCCTCGGAGATTTCTTTTCAGGGAACGCACAAACAGATTTATGTTTCAAGAGCATACATAAAAGTATTAAAGGAAAGATTAGAAGAAAAGAGGTTGGAAAGATGAAAAAAACAAGCAGAATATTTTGGGGACTTGGATTTATCACAGCAGCGGTATTTCTGGTATTGAGCCAGATGCATCTGATCACAGCACAAATCAGTGTATGGAGCGCATTGATCGGTATTTTATGCGTGGCACTTCTTGTCAGCAGCATTGCAGACAGAAGCTTTGGCGGGATCTTCTTCTCTCTGGGGCTTGCCTGGCTGACATTTGCCGAAGTGCTGGGGCTTCCCAAAGTCGGTTTTTGGAATGTGGTGATCATCGTTGTATTTTTGACGATCGGATTCAATTTTTTGTTTCCGCATAAGCACAGAAGCCATAAAGATCAGGATGATCCACATGCAAGGAGATCCGATTACACAAAGTACCAGAAGGTAACTGAGGAAGAAGGAGACGGTTTTGTGGAATGCTCCAATTCTTTTGGTGAGACAACAAAATATGTTAATATGTCTGATTTAAAACGTGGACATTTTCAAAATTCTTTTGGGGAAATGAAGGTGTATCTGGATCAGGCACATATGGCAGGGGACAGCGTGACGATCGAAGTATCCAACAGTTTCGGGCAGCTTACTTTATTTATACCGAAAGAGTGGAATGTAGTGCAGAAGGTCAGCGTATTTGCAGCAAGTGTAGATGAAAAACGTTGTGGAGATTCCAATGGGCCGATCTGCTATCTGAAGGGAAGTGTCAGCTTCGGAGAGATTGAAATTGTATATGTATGATCATTCTTCTTTTTTCTTCCGGTAACACATTCTATATTCTATTTCACCGAGATCCTCGTGCGGAAGAGAGCGGAGCTTCTGGAAATTACGGTTTTCGTAAAAACAGACAGCTCCGTAATTTTTTTCAAAAACATCCAGCTCAATGAAGTCATAGTATTGCAGGATATAGGCGATCAGCTTTGTTCCGACACCAAGCCCGCGGTAATCCTTATGGACAAAAAGCCCTTCAATATAGCCTTCATCCACACCAATAAAACCGACGATCAGACCGTTTATCTCATATACATAAACTTCTGATTTCGGAATCAGCCTGGAAACATAGCCAAAGCTCCTGTCCCAGTAGGAGATAGGAATAAAGTCATGCACCTCACAGTTACAATCGTACCAGATCTGCATGACTTTCTTTAAGTCCATATCGTAAAATTTCCGAATGATATCCATATAATCAATCCCCCAATCGATTATAGTCTGCCATATTTCTCATATTGTAAAAATTCCGCTTTATAAAAAATCGGAGTGACAAGATTCGAACTTGCGACCTCCGCCTCCCTAAGACGGCGCTCTAACCAAACTGAGCCACACCCCGAAAATCAACAGTTGAAAAACCGTATCAATACTGTACCATCATATATGCAATTCCCTAAAAACGCAAGAGAAAATTATATATTCTTTATATATTTCAGCATCTACAATATGATATAATATAATGACACCATAGAAAGACAAGCGACAAATGTCATGCATCAAAGATGCATGATGTAGCCCCGGCTCATCGTCGCAGACGATTATGCATGAGCCGGGGTTCACGAAAGGCAGCATTTGTTTTTCTGGCGTCATTAACGAGCAAACGGTCTGCGAAGCAGACAGAGAGCACCGGAGGTGCGGGTTTGCGAGTAAATCCGGAGGAGAAAATTTACAATAGAAAAGAATAAAAAGGACTCAACATGAAACAAGGCATACTTTTTGATTTAGACGGAACATTATGGGACAGCGCGCAGGCTGTCGTAGACTCCTGGAACGAGATCATCGAAACCTTACCGGACTTTCATAAGCTGATCACGAATGAAGACATGTGTCAGCTTATGGGTAAGACAATGGATGATATTGCATATACTTACTTTAATACAGTCAGCAAAGAAAGGGCACTTGAGATCCTGCAGATCTGTATGGATCATGAAAACGCATATATTGAGCAGCATGGCGGTGTTTTATTTCCGGGGCTGGAAGAGGTGCTGAAGGAGTTGTCGGAAAAATATGACCTCTTTATCGTCAGCAACTGCCAGCTTGGCTATATCGAAGCCTTCCTGTCATACCATAAGCTTGGAAAATACTTTAAAGATACGGAATGCTATGGACGCACGAAGCGCTGCAAGGGAGATTCGATCGCGATCCTTCTGGGCAGACAGGATCTGGAGCAGGCAGTTTATGTGGGAGATATTGAAGGTGATTTCATTTCCGCTACACAGGCGGGCCTTCCATTTATTCACGCAGCGTACGGTTTTGGCAAAGTACCGCAGGCAGTTTACGCGATCCGGTCCGTACAGGAGCTTCCTGCCATGGCAAAAAAGGTATTTGCAAAGAAAGACATCCGTGCTTTTCTGCATACACAGAAGCTGATCACAGATGGTGCATTTGGTACGTATTTCAGCAGCATCTGCCAGAACGGCATTTTCCCGGAGCGTGCCAATACACAGGCGCCTGCACTGGTAAAACAGGTGCACGAGGCTTATCTTTCAGCCGGCGCACAGCTGATCCGTACGAATACATTTGCAGCGAATACGAAAACGCTGGATATGGGACTGGATGAGGTGCTGGAAACGATAGAAGCGGGCTTTACGATTGCCAAAGAGGCAGCAGAGCCTTACAGACAAAAGCATCCGGTCTTTCTGGCGGGTGATATCGGACCGATCCCCGGTGGCAGACAGGAGCAGGAAGAAGAGATCACAGAGGAATATTTACAGATCGCGCGGAAATTTGTGGCACTTGGAGCAGATCTTCTGGTATTTGAGACATTCCCGAATCCGGATCAGATCCTGCCTGTGATCCGGCAGATCCGCAAGGAATCACCGATCTTTATTCTGGTGCAGTTTACGGTCAACCAGCTTGGCTACAGTGTGGCGGGCATCAGCGCAAGAAGCCTGCTTGAGGAAGCCGGGCAGGTAACAGAGATCGATGCGGCGGGCTTAAACTGTGGTGTCGGTCCGGGGCATATGTATAATATCATCAAGCAGGTAAGCAGCCTGAGCGGTAAATATATATCCGTGCTTCCAAATGCAAGTTATCCGAAGGTCGTACAGGACAGGCTCGTATTTCTGGAAAATATGGATTATTTTGCGGACAAGATGGTGGAGATTGCAGATCTCGGTGCTTCTATCATTGGTGGCTGCTGTGGTACCAATCCGGACTACATCAGAAGGCTGGTAAAAGCACTCGGAGAAAAGCATCTGCGGGCAGAAAAGCCGTCTCCGGTGCATATCACCGTAAAGGAAAGGACAGAGCAGGCAGAGGATCATAGCTTTTATGCGGGAAAAAACGGAAAGCTGATCGCAGTCGAGCTTTCACCGCCGCCTTCTGCGAACGATCAGAAGCTGTTAGAAGCAGCACATCTGCTTTCTGCCATGCATGTAGATACAGTCACTTTCCCGGATTCCCCATCCGGGCGGACAAGAGCGGATTCCATTTTAATGGCGGCAAAGGTAGCGCGGGAAACAGATCTTTGTGTTATGCCGCATATCTGCTGCAGGGACAAAAACGCGATCGCGATCCGTTCGCAGCTTCTGGGCGCATATTTAAGCGATATAAGAAATGCACTGGTGATCACGGGAGATCCTGTGCCAAGTATGGCAAGAGAAGATGTCAGAAGTGTATTTAATTTCGATTCTGTCGGTCTTATGAAGCTGGTTCAGGAGATGAACAGGGAGGAATTTGCATCCGATCCGTTTTTTGTAGGTGGTGCGATCAACCAGAACAGGCTCAGACTTGATGTAGAGATCAACCGTGTGAAACGGAAAATGGAACATGGAGCAACTTTTTTCATGACACAGCCTGTTTTTACAAAAGAGGAGATTGATAAGATCCGACGTATCAAGGAAGAGACAGGTGCGCGGATTCTCTGTGGTATTATGCCGCTTGTCAGCCGCAAAAATGCGCTGTTCATCAAAAATGAGATGACAGGCATGTGTGTGACGGATGAGATCGTGGCACGTTTTGCGGATGGCATGAGCCGCAGTGAGGGAGAAGCGGCCGGCTGCGCAATTGCAAGGGAAATGATGGCACTTGCGGCAGATTTTGCAGATGGTTATTACTTCTCGATCCCATTTAACAGGGTATATTTATTACATGATATGACAGGAGTTATCAATGAGTCAGGAAAAGAAAAATGATGGATTTATCATGCAGGCCGGTATTCTGGCGATCACCGGTATTTTAGTCCGTGTCATTGGAATCTTATACCGTGCGCCGCTTACAGGCATCATAGGGGATGAAGGAAACGGCTATTATACAAGTGCATACAATATATATACGATCATTCTGTTGATCTCATCTTACAGCATTCCCTCTGCAATCTCCAAGGTGATCGCACAGCGGCTGGCACTTCGCGAATATCGGAATGCCCATAAGATCTTCCGCTGTTCGATCCTGTATGTATTTATTGTGGGCGGAGTTGCCAGTCTGGTTGCGTTTTTTGCTGCGCCCTGGCTTGTGGAGACGAATTCCACGATCGTACTTCGTGTGTTTGCGCCGACTATCTTTTTATCCGGTTTTTTAGGTGTACTTCGCGGCTATTTCCAGGCGCATCGGACAATGCTGCAGACATCCTTTTCTCAGATCATCGAGCAGATCTTAAATGCAGTGGTCAGTCTTGGAGCTGCCTATCTGCTGATCAAAACTGTTTCCGAAAAGGATGAAACAACGCAGGCGATCTACGGAGCCATGGGAAGTGCCATGGGTACGGGCAGCGGTGTTTTGATCGCACTTCTTTTTATGTGGTTTGTGTACAAGCTGAACCAGAAGTTTATCCTGCGCAGGGCAGATCGTGACAGAAATCATATGGAACTGAGTTACTCCCAGATATTCAGCATTATTTTCAGCATGGTAACACCGTTTATCCTGAGTACATTTATTTACAATTTTTCCACCTCATTAAACCAGACTGTTTACACAAAGATCATGAAATATGTGCTTGGCATTACGGAAAAAGAGATTGCGACCAATTATGGTGTGTTCGGAGGAAAAGCAGTTGTTATAGCCAATATTCCGATCGCGATCGCATCTGCGATGTCTTCTGCCATGATCCCAAGCATTTCCGGCTCTTATGCGCAGGGAGACCTGAAAAAGGCGCGTCATCAGGTGGCAGCGGCAATTAAAACAACCATGCTGATCTCCATTCCGTGTGCAGCAGGTTTATTTGCACTGGCACAGCCTGTTACACAGCTATTATTTCCGCAGAGATCTTCCCTTGCACTGGCATCTTCCCTGCTTCGGGCGATCAGTGTCACAGTTGTCTTTTATGCGCTGTCTACATTGACAAATGCGGTATTACAGGGAATCGGAAAAGTCAATGTTCCGGTCATTAATGCGGCGCTTGCTCTTGTTGTGCAGACGGTTGTTTTAGTACCGCTTCTGCTGTTTACAAAGCTTTCCTTATATGCACTGGCGATTGCGATGATCACATATTCGCTGCTGATGTGTGTACTCAATAATATAGCGGTCAGAAAGTCCCTGCATTACAAGCAGGAATGGCTGCGTACTTTTGTGGTCCCGGGGCTTGCTTCCCTGATCATGGGCGTTCTGGCATATCTGATCTATCAGGGCATCTATATGCTGCTGAAGATCAACGTGGTTGCACTTTGCGTTGCGATCTTAGTTGCGGTTTTTGTATACTTTGCGCTTGTGATCTGGGCAGGCGGGCTGACGAAGGATGAGATCCTGAACATGCCAAAAGGAGCGACTCTGGTCCGCATTTTACAGAAAATAAAATTACTGTAATAAATGTCATGAACCATGTCACATATTTGCGGAGCTTGTCACATATTTGCGGAGCAAATGTGCGACTAAAATGTGCGACCAAATAACCTGTGAAACAGGTTATAGTATGTAATGAGATAAATTTTAAGAAGTCGTAGGAGGATAACCATGAAAAAAAGAACCTTGATCCTATGTGGACTGCTTCTTTCCATCAGCCTGCTGGCAGGCTGTCAGACGCAGGAAGCAGCGACAGCAGATAAGACGCAGGAGGCTTCCGATATTTCTGCGGAGGATACACAGGAGGAAGACGGACAGGCGTCTGATACAGATACGACAGATGATGAGACGGAAATCGCAGAGCCGGAGGATGATGCGTCATCCGCTGCTCAGGAAAATGTATCCGCTAAAGCAGCATCCTTTGAGATTTCCTTTGAAAAAGAAACGGGCGAGATGAAATCAGACGATGGCTCGATTTCCTATCTGCAGTATGAATTCAATATGCCACAGGTAACCAGTGCGGATAATCCGGAAGCAGCAGAGCAGATCAACAGCTATTTTGTACAGCGTCAGGAAGAGCTGATGGCAGATTGTAACGAATATTACGAGTGGGCAAAAGAGGATTATCAGATCAGAGTGGATGTCGCGAAGGAAAACGGAACGGAAGGACCGACGGAAGATACCTTTGGCTATTATAGTAGTTGTGATTACACGATAATGCGGCAGGACGATACAGTGATCAGTTTTCAGGAGCAGTCCTCAACCTATACAGGAGGTGCACATGGTAACAATATAGTGGCGGGTGTTACCTTTGATGCTAAAACAGGGCAGAGGATCCAGCTTGCCGATCTGATGGAAAATGAAGAAGACGGAAAAGCTGAGGTTGATCAGATCCTGCTTGAGAAAGCGCAGGAGATGCAGGAAAAATCCATGCAGGAAGACGGATATGGTATCTTCTTTGAAGAATATGAAACATATATTCCGGATGTGCTGACAGAGGATTCCTGGTATCTGACAGAAGATGGCATGACGATCGTATCGAATGAATATCTGCTTGCGCCCTATGCAGCAGGTGCAACCTATTTTGATCTGCCTTATGAGACCTGTGACTTTATAAAGGAAGTGTATCGGAAATGAGCGAAAATATCTATGCAGTCAGGACGAATCAGCTGAGAAGCAGGATGCAGCAGGAAGATCTGCGTGCATATCTGATCCCGATGAATGATTTTCACGGTTCGGAATATATTGGCGAATATTTTAAAACGATCGCGTGGTTTAGCGGATTTACAGGATCTGCTGCCACGCTTCTTGTGACTGAATCGGAAAGCTTTTTATGGACAGACGGCAGATACTTTCTGCAGGCAGAGGAGCAGCTTGCGGGAACGGGTATCCGTTTAATGAAAATGGGAGAAGCTGATGTTCCGACGGGAATTGCATATATTGCCGGCTATTTACAAGAATGTAAGCAGGCAGGAAAAACGCTGCGGATCGGCTTTGATGGCAGGATCGTCAGTGCTGCTTATGTGGAAACACTGCAGCAGGAAATTGAAAAATCGTGTGGCCAGAAGGCGCAGATAGAGGACGGAAAGGATCTGGCAGGTGAGATCTGGGGTGCAGAAAGACCTGCACTTTCCAAAGAGCCGATCTGGGAGCTTCCGCTTTCCTATGCCGAGGCAGGCAGAGACATCAAACTGAAGGCTGCACAGATCAGGATGCAGGAGCAGGGCGTTGATTACCTGATCCTGACTTCGCTGGATGAGATCGCCTGGATCATGAACCTGCGCGGGAATGATATTGCCTATAATCCGGTCTTTCTTTCTTATCTGGTGCTTTCGGGGGCAAGAGCAACCTTATATGTCCGTAACAGGGAATCCTTACCGGTATTTGAGGAGGCAGTCGATGTCAGGGCATATGAGGACTTTTATCAGGATCTTAAATCGTTTCCGGCGGGAAGCAGGATCTGGCTGGATGCAGATACGGTAAATTACAAAATTGTAAGTCTTCTGGACGGCAAATATAAGATTATGACCGCCAAGAGCCCGATCGCACTGGAAAA